>Ga0181612_109293_pt1 | contig 26452 bp, 12 predicted proteins | sample HoacroProtozoa21_FD_119630 | JGI IMG/M metagenome (GOLD analysis project Ga0181612, IMG submission 119630) | Hoatzin crop microbial communities from Cojedes, Venezuel. Combined Assembly of Gp0051906, Gp0051904, Gp0051908
CAGTCCGTTTGTCTTTCCTCTTGCATTTGTCAAGTCCAGCAAGGCCATCGATTACATCAGCTTTATTTTTTTAATTCGTGTACGTCTAGTAGAACCTTAATTGCATCTCTCGCACCATTTATTGAAACAATATGGGGCAGACAATTTGGATGTGACTAGAAAATGATAATGTGCTGTGCTAGTTTACTTAATCAAGAACACAATAAGCATTGAAAATATTTCAAAGTGAATTCTGTATCAAACATTGGAATATGCATGCAGATAGGCATTCAACCACCATTGCTTTCTTGGAAAAAAAACATTATTAACATTGGGGATTTAAAAAGGAACCAAACTCAATGTGCTGCCGTGGATTAACCCAACATATGCTTATACATGCACACATACACGCACACTTACCATCTCTATATGAAGCATGGATTAGGATTTCACCTTTGGTGGCCTGATCACATCTCTCTGCTTCTCCTGATCATATGATTTCATTCAAAGTAGGGAATTTGACTTTGTCTCCTTCATGTCAGTAGACTTTCTGAAGGAGTAGTTGTAAAGAAGGCCTTTTGTAAGTCCATTTGGTACTTCTTTGTGAACAATTAGTCCTCTTACATAAGAGTGTATCTCTGTGTGAGAGAGAATGAAGGGAGAAAAAAAGATATGCGCTCTGGCTGTTAAGGTGCTTTGCTTAAACATTGAACACTTTACATGGTTATCTTCAGGAGGTGGTTGATTGGTTTATCATTTTTTTAATCTTGGATCTAAGGAACTTCTGCTAGTGAAAGCTACATTAAAAGTAGCTTTTTTTGAATAAAAGAATTTATTTCTAGAACTCTGTATTTCTTGTTTACGCAATTAATTGCAAATGTTTTGTCCCGCTGGGTACCTAACTTCTAGTAAAATGTATTTGCCTGTATAGACTTTATTGAATTACTTTGAATTTACTGTGCATTCTCAAACTGAGTTTATCTGTTTACTTCAGTCACACCTAATGAAGAGAGTATTTCATTAGCACTAGGCTCTCTCATCTAGTTGACTGCTGAAGTGCACCAAATATTAGTCAGTTTGGAAATAGGACAAATGTTTGTTATCTGCTTTTGAGTGTTGAAGCAAATGAAGGATCTGGATTTATGGTCTGTCACTAGGAAAATCAGCAAAGATTAAGAAGGTTTCAGTGTTCATAGAATTATTAAAATGTAACATAAGTGTTAATATGGGATGCAGCAGAAGGAACAGCAATGTGGAAAAAGTTGAAAGAAAGGAGGTGATATTAGTTTAAAAAGTGAAAATAAATCAGCCTTTGGTAGAGGGAGGGCAACTGTTGATCAGCATAGAGAAAGCTCATTAATTTTCACACCACTGATTTGCTAACTTGTGGCGTTTTGCTTTCTTACAGAGTTTTAATAGCAGATCAAGGCAGCAGGGAGCCTTATATTACTAATGCTTCGTTATTTAAATCACATTTGTGAACATAATGAAAAGTATTATCTTAAACACTTAAAAGTAGACCACAGCTGTCAGACTAAAAAGACTACATTTTTTCTTGTGCTGTTTCCCTGATTTCTTTTTTCCCTCATGTCTGTATTTGGATTTATACTGGCTTTACCTATTTTATCACATTCAACCTCAGGGTTTTTCTCTTTGTCTTTAAATTAGATACAGTCTTTCATTCATAGTTGCCCTCCTCCTCCTGTATCCGCTTGTGATGCCCATACGGAATTATACCAGTGTGAAACTGGAGCTAAACAGCAGTCACAGAGACTCTGTATCTCCTTTACAAGGATGCTGTGCAGAGTAATTTTATACTGGAATTTGGCAGATGTGGTAATCTGTAAAATAACTATCTGTCACCAGAAAACCCCACACTCTTAATAGTGCATTGTACACAACAGCTAACTAGGTCTTTTGTCGCTAAATCTCTTACTTTTGCTGCAGTGTTTTATCGTCTTTTATTTTTTAAATTTTCCTGTGTTTGAAGCCTGTTTTCACGTACTTCACTTAGATAAATCAAGTATTAATTCTTAGAGGCTATTAATTAAATTAATTAATATTGAGGGAAGGGTACATAGTTTCAGTACTTACTTGTCTACTTGACTTTTAACTAATCCTGGTGATATTCCAGGGGAGTTGTTTTATATCTTTTTGCTGACAGAAAAACTTTATAATGATTAATGTACATAATTACAGCATAAGGCAAATCAGGGTATGCTCTTCTTGTGTTAAGCCGAAATATATCAGGTGCATTATAAGGCAAGAAGAGAGCTTTTGTTACCTAGGTAGATTTCAAGGGTTGGATTTAACTTCATGTGCATTTTAATAAAAGTAAATTGTATTTACTCTTTTCCACATGTGGAAGCCACATTAAAGCATTGGTAATTAATTGCTACCAGGAAATCTTGACAATTCAAACCACTAGATCTGCGAGATAACAGTAGGTGATAACAATCCTGTTCTCCATATTACAATCCAAAGTGATATGAACACTTCAAAGCATAAAATACCCCACTTTTATACCCTACATACAAAAAAGAAAAAAAAATGGATTCAGAAAGCATGAAAATCCAGAGTAGTTCTGCATGTGGCTTCACAGAAAAAATGTTTTTGTCCTGTTCTGGCTGTTTTTGAAAATTCTCCTTCAGTAATAATCCTGTTCTAATCAAATGGCAACCTTCTTTATGAAGATAGAGAGAAAAGCAAGAGACTGAGAAACTCACTGGGCATTTTGTTGCAAAGGTCCCACTTTTTTGTTTGAGGGAAATAAATATATATGTATATAAATATATGTATATATTTAATGATTTTAAATACAAATAGGTACAAGAAGCCTACTCTGGATCTGAAGGCAAGGACACATCATTGGATTTGTTTATAGAGTGAAACACGAAGCCTTAGACAACCTGATGCTGAAACTGTCCATATACCATGAATCACTGATGCATAGGATAATGCAGTATTTTTTATCTGCTTCTGCTTGAATAAAAATGACAACCAATTATAAGAAGAATTTAGCAGAACAGGGAGGACAAGAGCCAAAACTGAAATATTTTTCTGTCTTTCCTGAGGTATACTACTTTGTAAAATATTCAGATTTAAAAAACTTTAACTCACAAAAGCATATTGTTATAATTGTTGTAGTTGATAGTTTTCACTTTTTTTCCAGAATTCCTTTAGTTTGCCACAATGTGTGACAGTCTGTTTTAATCATGTGCTCAATTATTAGGTCATAATGTATGAAAAATGCTATTTCTCAGTCACAGAGCAGCTCAGTGACTATTAGTTCATATAAACCGGGCTGCTGAACAGAAGCAATGAGCTAGATTGCTACCCTGCACAACTGCATAACATATTTTTTCCACTGCATAATTCTTCTATGAAATAGTAATAATAAAGCTATTCCAGAAAGTAGAGGTATCTCATATAGCATTTTTCACTCTCCTGTGGGGTTTCAACCATTGCTGTTGCTGTGGTGTTCTCTACTTCACCTGTGTAAGTGATCATCTTGTGATAGCTATGCTTCCCCTCTTGTACATTTTGTTTAATCTTGCAAGTGAGTAACTCAGTGTATCAAGTCCATTTGAGGTAATCTCTAAGCTGTCTAATTGTACAATATCCAATCGTTGGTGCTCACTGCCTCATTTAATAGCTCTTCTCTGTGGATTTGAAATACAGAATGCCGAAATTACATACATTATTTCTAAATATGTCTTCCATTTAACTATAATTTTTTGAGTCAATATGATTATTAGTAGCCTCATGAGTGAAAACTAAATGCTCCCCTAATCCTGATAAATTAACAAATAGCATTTGTTTCACCATTTATTACGATGTGGTTTTAGTCTAATAACAATGTCCTGTAGGTGGTACTTACAGTTTTTAGGGCAATTTGAATAATTCAGGTAGTACCCCTGTGACCTGGTGAGTGGTAGTCTCACTGCAGGAGATGCCTTGAGCTCTTTCTGCTTTGATTTTCAGGATAGCTCCCTTTTTTGGTATTAGCACATTTTCAAGGCCGTAGCTATTTGTGGTAAACTGAGATATTCATAGATGAACATAAGAATAATATAAATTAATGTCAAAATTAGATGTGAGGCCCTCCTGCCTCCAGGACTTCTGTCTGATCCATAGCAGCACGTCTCCCTTTGGAGCACTACACTTCTGAAAAGTGTTCAGTAGCAGATGTCAGCAGTTTGGTGTTTGTCAGGAGAGGAGGAAGGAGGCATGGAAGTGTGTGAGATATTTGGGAACTGAATTTTAGGCTGGCAAGTGTTGCACTGAGCAGTGAAGCAGTGCTCAACATTGTTGCTAGCGGTTGTGTGGACTGTCTTCATGATCACGGGGTGACTTGCTTTACTAGCAATTGCTGTCAATGGACATCGAAGAGTTTGGCACAACTGGCATTTTCAAAAGAGACAGGTAATGTGTATAGGCTGAGCAGTGTGTTGAGAAAACAATAGGAGATCCCATATAAATATAAATGTCCTATGACATTCACATTGTACATTTATATAAGATCTGTCCTCGCAGTGAATAACAGGAGTAGGATTAAAACAAAATTTTCTTAGATAGTCTATATGCATTAAATCTTTAGCTCATTTGATTTAACTGAGAATCGCAAAAGAATACATTTGACAGCAAGAGGAAGAGGTTGCTACTCGCAGTGAGTAGACTGAAAGGATCTGTTGACAGTCTGCTGTTTGTTTGTCTGTTCTGTAACTAAGAATATTTCTGAAAATCTGAAAATGAGATGGCCTGCAAGACTTGAAAAATAATGCATGCAGGAACTGAAAATCTCCGTGAACACAATGGTGGATATTTGGATCATCATAATGATTACCATGACTAGAGCAATGAAATTGGTTATAGTATCACATTTCTAGTTTCAAGGCTTTGGCCTTTTTACAATTATCCTGAAAGCTTATGACAACCTTGCCTAACATGAGAAGGATTTCAAAGCTGTGTTTGACCTTTCAAGACTGTGTTTGCGCAATTTACTAGAATGTTTAACTTTCAAAGAGAGTGTCCATTAAAAGCACTAGTGGGGGAATGCATGCTGTCATTGATTTATCAGCTCAAATTCGAGGCTTAAGTGAAACTCAGGGATAAAAGAGGTGGAATATTTCAGACTGCAATCAAAATGTAGTAAGCTACATTTTTATACTTTTAAAGTGCAAAATCACCACTTTGTCATATCTGATCACTTTTGTCAGTTCAAAACAACTTAAACATAACTCACATTGCAGTTGATATCCCCATGCTCTGTTCACCAGCAGATAATGAACAGCAGCCAGTAGCATGCTTTGGAGATAGCCTTCAGAGTAAATTATTGTTCAAATAGACACAGAAAGAAGAATAAATCCTCTTGCAGTAGGGAGATGAATAGGCAAGTTCACAAGTATTGAGAAGATTAATCCACTTTTTACCAAAAGTATCATTTATAAAAATTAACTTCTGAGTGGAAATAATTTCAAAGGAAAATCAACATATTTCAGCATTACTTGTAAAGTGATAAAGCAGATTTCTGCTTTTTCCAGCATTAGAAGTTTGATCTAAATATATCCAAAGTAAACTCACAGTCTTAATTTCCTCTTCCATACTGGCTCCATTCTTCCTTTTGTTCCAGAAAACAATTTGGGATTTATAGTTTTTAACATTCCCCAATTTGTTATAAAACTTCTTCCTTAACACCTGCAAATCTATCATTTAATTTTTGCTCCTATATAGCTTCATCTTTCATTTAGCCTCAATCTCGTTTTAGTTCACCTTTACAACTGTGTCATCCTACTGATGCCTCTCCCATCCATAAGAGACCTAACACTGAAAGGCACCTTTGCCTGCCCTAGTGACCACAATCTTCCCTCTACACATCCCTGCAGGGGTTCACCATCTATGGCTCCATCAGTACAGCATTCAAAGTGCTGCTGCACTCTGCCACTCCTTGTTGCCAGAAGATTACCTGCCTTCACTTCAACTCCTTTATTTTCCCCTAAATGTTTTTTCATTCAGTTTCTCACAGGCCTATGAAATACTTTCTTCTCTTCCCCGTTTTCTCTAATTAGACTAAAGCTTTCTTGGACAGGTACTGTTTCTAATAACACGCATGGACAGTGCCCAATTCAATAAGGTTCTTATCACAGCCAGAACCTCTCAGTCTTATGCACTTATGAGCCTGGATAACCCATCTGGTAAAGGAATACCAGGCTACAAAGCAAAGACACATCAAAAAATGGAGTGGTCAGCACCTGTGCTGCTGCCTCGGAGTCTCCAGGGCAAATAAACCAGTAGCCACTCGCTGCTGGCTGGGGTGTCTTTGGCACAAAGCCAGAGCAAGACTTGAACTCTTATCTCTGGATCTACAGCAAAATTGCTTATCAGCTCAGCTGACGCGCATCCATAAAGCTGCTGTAAAATAAGTCATAAATAACGTTTCCAATAATTAATTATTCCTGGAACTGTGTTCTCTGGATAAAGATAATTCCTGGAATTATACCGTTGTGTGAGTTGGGCTGCTCTCTATCTGCTGGCTGATGCAGAAAGGAAGAATCTATAGCCAAGCCCTTGCTACAAGTTTTGGATTTCTATCACTTTAAAGACGCACCTTGTCCTTAAGTTCAGTGAGGGCAAAGAAAGGGTCTTGAATGTTCCTGCTTCAGGCATGAAAGGAAACACAAGAAGGACTTTGTGATGTTTTTTGGCCCTACTTTGCAACGGAGCTTCTGTGCATTTGAACTTAATCTTTTGCTTTTCCCGACTGGGTAAATGGCAGCACCTCTGCAGGTGCCCTAGAAAAGAAAGACAAAGAACCCCTCCTATCTGAATACTTATCTCAAGTAAAAAGTCTCAAGGTGTTGGCAAGAAAATGAATACGAAGCAGAATTCGTAGGTACCTCAAACTATTTCTGATCAGAAATGGGATTCACAAGCTCTTGGAACCAGTTCTTCTACACTCGCTTATGTGTGAGACACCTTCTTAATTATTTTGGTTGTAATGCATGATAAAAGCTCCTTGGTAAAACAGAGCTAAAAATGGAATTTGTTATCTAATAAAAGTCACTAAACTATTAGCAGTATCTTGGCATTCTCTCTAGGTTGGCAATCTATTGGGATTAACTTACTGAAGACCTATTATTGAGGTATTAATGATATCAGACTTCCATCCATGTCTGTCAACTGCTCAAAATAAGTGTAACATTATTCTTTTTCACATACAATGTCGTGAAATTTCCAATTGTCAGATAAGAAAGAAAAAAATTGATGCTGCACTCATTTGGAATTCAAATATAGTAGCACTTTCATTCCCAATCTAATACATTTAACACTTTGTGAACCTGATTCTCTATGGGTGTAAATTAGTGCAGCTTCACTTACGCCAGTAGCAGGCTGCTGACTGACGTCAGCTGAAAAGCCCTACAGGGCACACAAAGGTAACCACCACAGCTTTGGAGAAATGTAGGACCCTTTTACCTCTTTGTCTTCATTTGTGAGCTGCAGGTAGGAGTACTTGCCACTCTAACACTATAAAATATACAAAATATATAAGAAATATTAAAAAATATATAAACATAAGATAATTTTCTAAGTAAGAGAAGTCAACCATTTGTGGAAGCTGTTCATATAGTGAGATTGTCTACAATTTTTGTTTGTTTGTTTTAAAAAAAATCAGATTAGAAACATTGAAATTGTATTTGAATATCTTCTTTCCTACCATAGGAGATTCTCTCTTTTCCTCCAAAGTGTTTCAGAAAACACTTCAGGACACAAAAAATTTGGCTCCCAGGTCTGAAAATGGTAGAGATGTGCTCAAGTCATAGCATTCAGATTTAAGTTACAAGCACTCGTAAAACTTAGAAACACACTAATTGACAGTATAGTAATATTTTTTTAACTGCCAAAAGATTTTCTTCTTTTTGACTCCTTCATAACTGGTATTATCTATCCTACAAAATTTCTTTCACTGTCTGTCATTTGCAGAAACTCTCTGACAAAGGACCACAACCCTTTCCACAAATAAATAAGTTACTTGACCTGCTTGCTTTTTTCCCCGTAGATCACACTTGTCTCTAATTCCCATGATTGCTATTGCTAGTGTAGTACGCCCCCATTCAGCATAGCACTGGATAACACACCAGTCATGTGATATCTATTTACATAGGCTGATCTGTCTGCTCATTTTGTTTATGAGGGTGCAAAAGCCTGGAGTAGGAGATTCAGGACTGCACGCTGTTGGTGCTGCCTATGCAAGCTTGCTGTTATGTGGTAGTGTCCTGTAACCACACATCAAAGTACTCAGGTCCCAGTATGGTGAGTGTCTCAGAGGTTTTGCTCCTCATTAAGCTAAGATCAAAAACTCTTTTTGTCTTCCAGGAAAATCTTGTCTCTTCTTCTGCTACATTTTTTGTGCAGAAGACAGAACGTAACTTTTGTACAACTTCTTTCTGCAGGCTTCACCTCAACACAGATCATTAAATGTCAAAATTGTTTTACTGCATGAGGCAGCTCTAATTCTACTCCATTATCACTCAACTCCCTCACTTCCCATACAAAAGGCAAAATTCTTGGTTGAAGGTTGATGCTAGGACAAGCAGTTATTTCCAGTTCTGAAATCGCCGTTGTGTCTTAGATTGTATTGACAGTGTATGACTGAGCTGACCCCAGCTTTCTGAGCCAAATACAATCTCATCAGCCAGCTATCTAGCTTCGATTCACACTTTGACAAGTCTTTCTAGCAGGCAGACAGCTACAGCTCATATATGGATCATCAGATATGTGATATATGTGACATCATCACATGTATCGAGTATTCCCAATTAGATCGCAAAAGAGGATTCACTTGTTATGCTCTCCCTGGCTATTGAGGGCCATAAATTGTATTTGTATAACGCTGTTCACCTGAAAGGATCTATGGCTGTGAGGATATACGCAGCTATCACTACATCCTACAGCTGTTGAGCATGTTCCCACAACTTTGCAAGGGCGTATATAGAGTACTCGTGCATTACTGTGGACCCACCTGTCCTTTCTGCAGCCTGGAAGAGGAAAAGAGGAAAGAGAGTTTATGTGCGTATACATAAACTTGCAGCAAGGTGCATCATACACCTAAGTCCCAACTCTGCAGGCTTGACTTCCATGGCTACAAACACCACCCCGCACTGCAGTTTCCTCATTCATATACTCCCCTTCTTCTTTCATGGTTAATCGCTGCTTTTTTTCCTCTTCCTCTTTTATTTCAACCAGTGGTTCCTCCATTTTTCTTCAGCCTCCTGCCTCCTCTCCATTTTGTGCTAAGTATGTCCTGTGGTGAGGGGGCTCTCTTATTTTCTGGGATCAGTTTTATCCTGGAGAAATCGATTTTTCATCCTAAAAATAATGTATGTCTTTTGTGTTACAGTTCTTTTCCCTTTTATTCCTCCCCCTTCCCTCCTCTTTCATAAGCACTTATCATGTCCCTCTGGGAAGTATTTTATGTTCCCCACACAGTGTCGCTTGTCTGCCTACAGCACCCTGCCATTCTTCCTCATTAGGGGCCTAACCATGCTGCCATAAATCTGTGGAAGAGAAATGTGAAGACTAAGAATCAGAGAGACAAAAGATGTGAGAGAGCTTCAACAAGGTGAATGATCTGATTTTTTTTTCAGAAACAGTGCAAAAAATGAATAAGGAAATCCAGATGCTGCTGGCACATCACATACCGCCTGGAAAAGTAGCAAAAGCAAGATACAGCTAATACAGGTTGGCCAAGTCTGAGGGAGAGTGGGAAAAGCCATGTTGCACCAGTAAACCGCTTGTTGCATCCAAACAGCCTATAGGGTTGGGACTTGAACATGAGCCAGCCTCTGCTGCTGTCCCTTCACAGCGTATCTGTCTGAGGATCCAGCCACTTAGTTCTGCAGTCAAGCAAAACAGTGAGCCAACAAGCAGTCGTTCCAGACAAGTGGGAGATTTGGGCTTGAGCATGGACTTGAGCGTGAGCTAATATGCTAACAGAAGACACCTGGTGAGGGAAATTTCTTAAGGGACAGACATGTTGCAGTTCTTTTCTGTTAATCTTTACGGGAGTGATAGTGTAAAAAGTCCTACTGTGAAAATGATAAGACTTTACCACTTTTTTTTCTCCTCCCAAATACTAGAAAATATATCAAACCTCAAGCCAATATAAATGAAAGATAGAATGGGTGAGCTTGATATCACTTTTTAATCAGAAAATTGTGTACCTTCTAACTGTTGTGACATGATAATCTTCATTTGTATATAAAAGCAAAATCATCTGTTAAGCTATGCATAAGTCTGAAATTCAGACAGACACTGAAAATGACAACTATTGAACTTAAAATCAAAAGAATGAAAAAAGGAGAATTGCTTGTTAATATATTGATTGCTCATCTTAGTGACATTTCTGTGGTCAATGTAGAATTTCTCCCTCATTTCTATTGTGGATGTAGAATTTTGTCTTAGAACAATTTTGTCTTTCTTATTTTAATATGTTGTTATTGAGTAAGTGCACAGTAATCTTTGTCACCAAGAGTAAAAAAATCGTGTATGTTATAAGGAGAAAGCAACAGGATGAGGAGCAAAAATAATACATTTTATATTAGAAGTTATAAAGTGGTGTTTATTTAGTTTTCTACCACTTCATGTATGTAACATACACCTGTGTGATTTGTCTACAAGTGGGCTTCTAGTTGGCTAATCACAGAATCACAGAATATCTGATCCTCAGTGGATACATACAAATGCCCTGCTTCTAAAAGACAACATTTATTCCTGCCTTCTCACTAAAACATCTCTCTTTCCTGTAACAGAATTTTGTTGAACGTAAAAAGAATGACTTCTCTCATTTTCCATACTCCTAGGTTTTGTCTAAACAGCTGAGTACTTTGTTCATGTTTTCTGTTGCCATTATACCTGGTAATCTGATTTTAAAAAATACAGCATGTTTTAATTAGAGAACTGTGCGCTTTTATGCAAGGGAAGATAATAATATCTGCATTACAGTAGAACCTTGTTAATTTGCATTAATGATAGGGAGAGCTATGGTGAATTAAAGAATTTTGCAAATTAGCATCAAAGTGAATAAATAACGAAAACCAGAGGGTAGTTAATCCACAAATGTTTCATTAATTCATTTTAACAGTTGAACTTTGGCTATAATTATCTGTGATTTTGTTATTCTTTAGTTAAGTGCTAGCAAAACCTCTGAGGTATGCTGTGATGATTTCTGCCCCAAGAAGTTTACAATCAAGAGAACAGCTACAGAAAAAAGGTCTTACCAGCAAACATACAGGTGAACATAACCTGTCATTCTTCCTCATCCTTATCGACATCTCTTTGCTGGGGTGTTCCAGAAGTGGGTATGGTAGTGTTCATATGCATACTGGAACACAGCTTTAAAAAAAGAAGTATTTTTATTACTACAACTACTTTCAGTTTTCTATATTCAGTCTTTAAAGGAGAGACTGGAAGAAGCTGAAGGGAATTTTGGGCTGCTCATACAAAGCACAAGTAAGTGGAATGCAGATTAGTGAGGTTTTGATGATACCATCAAAGTGAAACATATTGAAGAATCATTTCCCCCGTTGGCTTAAACTGCAGGGAAATTTAGACAGGATTTGAACAAGATTTGGTAGTATATGAATTCACCTTTATACACTCTTGCGAACAGGGCCTGAGATATTAGAAGACTGTAGCAGTTTGTGTTTTGACTACAGGTGATATTTCATGCTGCCTTTTAAGTACAGTAATTGCAGAGAGGGGAAAGTGATAGGATTGATTTTGTTTTTATCAGAATGTGAAAATTATAGCAGTAACACTGTAACAAATTCCCTCTTATACTGCTTCGATTATATTGGCAGTGGACATTCAGTCAGGAGCTTGCTTGTATCTTGCCCCAGAAAAGACAGGTACATTTTCTAGTTGTCTGCACGATGTGTCTAAACTAGAAGTGATTGAGTTTTTTTCACTTTTGGTGAAAATTCTGACCCAGATATTGTGCTGGGCACAGCAGGTCACAGTAGTACAGATGATGTTGACCACACTGGCGTACAAAGAGTGTTGTAAGCAGCTCTACCTTGCATTCAGCTTGCCAAATGCTCAGACTACCACCACCCCGCAACGGCCAACTGTTTCATTAAACCTTCTTCTGCCTGATTGCGGATTGTCAGGGCATAGTTCATTTGAAAAGAAGCACAGAGGATTTGAGGAAGGCACAGACACTTTTTTAGGTGCACCCCTATTCTGCTAAATGATATGGCTCTGGATTCGTTCCCACACCTAGTCTCCTGGTCATCTACTTTGCATACATGTTAGCTAAGACCTAGACTCTCCTGAACTAGCTAGTTCCTTCTGAGAAAAAAATAATGGAATAGTTCAAGGGATAATGCACTTGGGAGTTCTGCTCCCATTGGTAGAATGGACAAGAACACTGATAACACTCACTCTGGAAAACAGATCTTACCTAATTACTTCACAGCTATGAAGTATATCTCTGCAATTGATGTGTGGGGGGGGTTTGTGCCTTGTTTCAGAAAAATGTGGGCAAATGTACACCATAAAGTTCCTCAAGGTGCTTCAAGTCTGCATTATCTCAATGTTAGCTACTATTTCAGCCAACTTTGCCCCATTTGAATAAACTGCAGTCTTCAGTCAAAGTACAAACTTTCACTACAATGCTGTTAGGTTCTTTGCTGGTTTGCATCATATCGATTACTCATGCAGCTATGGCAATCCACCCTGTCAACTTTTTAGTCATAAATAACACCGATTTCATTTGGATTTGGGCTTGTCTGTCCTAGTTTGGGAGGCAGATGGACTTTTCCATCAATTCTGTGAGCATGTACTCCCACATGTACAGGTGATATGATTGGACTTCATTTGCTGAGATGGTGATGTGATCCTTTTTCATTGCCATAATAATGTGCACCAGAATCACTGGCTGGTGAATGAGAAACCCATGAGAATGTGTGTGCTCCAGTGAATTCTGCTTTGCAATCAACTATATAGAATTGTTCAGGGCTCTTCTGCTGTAATGCGTGAATGAGTTCAAGCAAATAACACACTAAGGACCCCAAGGACAGATTCTAAAAAACCCAGTGTCACACCTAAGGAACCACAATATTAATTTAGTTGCAATGGTATGGATGTTCAGTATATCTGGCTTCGCAGCATGCTGGAACATTCTCGAGTGTGCGTGCAAGTCTGAAGCAGCAGGGGTGAAAAAGCACCTGTGAAGGAACAGTAGCTGCACTAATATTGGACTTCACTAAAAATGGATACATTGAACAGCATAGATGATGGAAATCGGATAGTACAAAAGTGAGTGCTTGGGAGGAGTGGAGGAATAATCAGAAAATTAAAAATACCTGTAATTCCGGAACAAGAATCAGATACGCAAAGTTGTATTCAGTCTCCAGATGTATAGGTATGAAGGGCAGAGCATAATGGAATATTTTCTAGGTGGGTTTGGTTCAAGGAGGAATCTCTTCAGTAAGATGTTAATTTCACAAAATATTTCAAGAATCTCAGTCTCCCGTTAAACCAAATAGTAGTCAGAAATTAGAGCAGATGCAGTAAACCATTAAAAATGGAGGTTCATTTGATATAGATTTTTCTTGCTACTTTACTGTGCCACTTAATGAGAAACATTATAAATATGTCACTCATCATAAAGCTGCTTTAAACAGTGAGAATATAGTGAGGTAGCAGGATGAGTGTAACCACTAAAATAACCTACACAGTAACTCTGCTCTCTCACCCAAGAGCTGAAAAAAAAGAAGCGGTAGTAAGATTACAATAGCTGCAATCTCTTTGATTTTAATCATGTCCCCTGAAGTTTGATGCACATGCTCCTGTTTGTACTTGTACTACTCAGCTCTGTTAGAGAATAGGCAGGATTTAGTAATGGGGATAACTATATGTGAACCCAGGATTAGAACTCCTTTGCTTCTCTCTATGATTTTGTATTTCAAACTTTCTCATGTCCACTCATGCCATAGCATGATGTAGCTCTCATTTTACTAATTGTGTTTTTCACTGTCAGCCTACTTGTTTTCTCAGTGTTACTTTCATAACATTTTGTCTTTGATGTCTTCCTGCAATTTGTTTATACCAACACTTCAGCTCGGTTCTTTTCACTTGAGCCTCTGACATGGAGCTGTTTCCTTTCTTCTCATCCTTTCACTTCAGTCTTCCCTTTTTACTATTTTCTTTGTCTATTATCTTCTTTTCCTCATTCTTCTTTCCAGGTCTTTTTCAGTCTCCTTTTCCCTTTCTTTCCCCTCCTCTCAGCTCTTTATCTATACTTCTCATTTTTCTTGTTGAACCCTTTTATCTTTTTCTCTCTTCACTCATCTCCCCTCCCCCCTTTTTTTTCCATGAGTTCTTCATCCTGACTTTTCTTTTTTTGTGGCTTTTTCAGCATCCTCATTGATTCGTTTTTGTCACCATTGACATATCCTCAAGTGTACCAGAATGGCTGTACCTGTGGTGGCGTGTCAGTTAAACAAAATAGTGAAAGGGAACTAGTCTACTATGGAAACTGGTAAAAAACCACTAAGACTTGGATGGATGACTTTCCAGGGACTGTCAGATGTTCTTCTAAAGATAGGGTCTCAGCACAGAATGCTTCTGTGATGTAAAGATCATATTTCTGTTTCTCTTTCTTATGACTCCTGACTCCTTTGGAGAAGAAGTCATAAAGAAATGGTGGAGAGCAAGATAAATGAGAAAGAGACTAAGAATAAAGCATGGAATAGGAAAACAAGGTGGCTTAGAGGGAAAGGTGGCCCATTTGCTGGCTGAGTGGTGTTGTCCATCACATACTGTCACAAGTACTGTAGCTTCCTTCCTGAGAATGAGGTCTGGGTCTTGTGTGTGGGAGATGTGGATAACACTGCCTGAGAAGTGGAGCACAATGTTGCTGTTTCTGCAAGCTCTGTGACAAAGCTCCATGAAAAAGCAGAAACATTTGATTTTCCTGTTTGTATTCTGAAGCTGCCCATAATACCTCTGAATTTTCTTATTAAATACTTGCCTTCCTGCAGCTCAGTGTTTTGAGAAAATACAGTATCTGTTGGTGTTTGGTCAAAATGTCAGTCTGGAAACTACTTGGGTGGATAGTAAGGTTCTGTTAAACCTGACGTGGTATCATCCATGTTGTCTTATTAATACACACTTTTGCAAGGTTTGCATAGACTGTGTGTATAATACCTACCATACAATAATGATCTCCTAAAGCACGGCATTTCAAGAGCTGGTACAACAGCTAAGTAAGGCCCAATTGGTGCAGTAACTTGTGTAACAGTAGAATCACTGTAGAAATCTCTGACGGCTTTCTTGTGAGGGTGAGCAAGTGCAAGTAAGCAGGCATAATGTATTTCTATTAATCAGTAAACATTATGATGCTAATATAACATCTTCGCAAGTAGTCCTAAGACTCTCAAGGCTGAGAGAGTTGGGACTGTCCAGCCTGGAGAAGAAAAGGCTGCAGAGACCTTAGAGCAGCTAATCAGTATCTGAAGGGGGCTTATAAGAAAGATGGGGACAAATTTTTTAGCAGAGCCTGTTGCAACAGGACAAGGGGTAATGGTTTTAAACTGGAAGAGGGTAGATTTAGACTGGATATAAGGAATAAATTTTTTACAATGAGGGTGGTGAAGCACTGGAACGGGTTGCCCAGAGAAGCAGTGGAGGCCCCATCCCTGGAAACGTTCAAGGCCAGGTTGGACAGGGATCTCAGCAATCTGGTCTGCTGGAAGATGTCCCTGCTCCTGCAGGGGGGTTGGGCTAGATGGCCTCTAAAGGTCCCTTCCAACCCAAAGCATTCTATGATTCTGTGATTCTATGCTGATATTGGAAATCTTCTACATGTGATGGTTTGTCTCCAGGAGATGGTTTGATTCTTTTAACTTGTTCTACCTCTTCATTCCTGTCCCCACCTAAGCCACTTGTCCAAAACCAAACTCCCTCATCTTTGTGGCACACAGAGGGACAGCTATTTAAGCAATAATTATGAAGCTCTTTTTTGTTAGACTTAGGATTTTAAAAAAGCATAAGATTATGATTTTTAGTGTTTATTAGATTCCCCTAAAACATACATTCAGCTTCAGCTCTCAATATTTTTATGTATATTGCTACATAGCTAAACCTATTGCTTGAAAAAGCATATATACTCTCTATTATTTCTCTATTATTATAATATTACCCAGTATTGCAAGATCAACATCTGTGAGTCAGATCACAGACATTAACAAAATAATTTAAAAATAATTTTATTTAATTAATTTACTTAAATTATACCTACGGAGCTCTTTTATTTTGGGGACTTGCAGGGTGCAGGTGTTCCTCTCTAAGCGTGGGGGCAAGCAGCTCCATTAGTCTTTTAATAGTCTCTTAGTGTCAGAGACAGATGGTGTCACCTTATATTGAAACTCATTTTTCAATAAAACTGCAGCAGTTTAGAACGTGGATACAGAGCTCCCGCTCCCATTCATGTTCCCTCCTACTCAACCCCAGATCCTCCGACAGAAAGATACCGCAGTGACAAACATAGAAAATTGCAGGACACGTACTACATCTCAAGTTCAGTTCTTTAGTGTCTTTCACACAGTATAGCTTTATAGAGGAGGTGATGTTTAGAGGACAGGGTATAAGTAACTTTTGATTAAGTAATGGACTTAAGGACTTCATACTGAAGCAGGCTGTCTTTCTGGCTGTCAGTGCTGTGTAACCGTGTCACCGGTATCCAGTCTGATGTTTTCTTTATTATTATTCATAAGCTTCCCTGCCGAACAGCAATCAAACTCTTCAGGCTGTGCCGTCCTGGGGATTATCACACTTGCAGGGCGGTTAAAGTCACTTCGCCTCGAGTCTTCTGCCTCTGAAAAGTGCCCAAGGCTAATCACTGTGAAATGTGATGCCTGTCATGTCTTCTTGTTCGAGTATGTGCGGCAGGCCTGTCATTCACTAAAGGCCTTAACATCTGTTATTACATGGTAATCCTCGTGCATCAGGCTTCCGACTAAGAAACTGGTGGAGCCCAGCAAGGTATGGCTCAGCCTTAGTTTGCATAATTCCCAGAATGCAAGGTGACTTGCTCTCCCTTCTGAAATCATTAATAAGCAATAAGAATATTATATAAGCTGACATCTTTTTTTAAACCATGATAATTTCAAATGCTATTATTATTAGGACGAAGATGGGAGTTTGAGCGGGGGGTGGGAACAGGCAAAGGATTAAGCTGATCTCCACCATGACGTTAGAAGGTGGCTTTGTCTGTTATATCCTAGTTTGGACAATAATGGACACGCTTTAGGCACATGAAGAGGCAAATAGACAATTTATTTAAAAGTATTAATCCTTTTCGTTCTGAAATGTTATCTCTTGCCATAAATAGGATCACAGCTTTCCAGTCCACTTATATTCTGACTAACTGACCCTGCAGAAAAAATCTGAAAAGCAATGTGTGTTTGCGTTTTATCCTGATGACTATGAACTCCATGGTGGGTCAGATAAAGCAGACAAAAATGTTTTGTTGCTGAGAATATCATTGTTTAAGCCAGAGTGACTGCTAGCTGATCGTGACTACAGTGCTATCACATCGCGAGAGAGGTGGCCTCTCGGGTGGAGGGTCCCAAGCCATGACAGATCAGATGTAGTACTTCAATGAAGGAAAGTTCAGTGTCTGGACTGAGCAGGCAGGATCTGCTGGAGAAGGAAAACTAGCTGAAAGTATGGTTTATAGATGTAACTAACAGGGCAGCTTTCTTTGGAATGGGGAAGATTTAAAGAGTCACCTGTCAAAATCATTTTCCTTCTAACGCTGCAGCAGCCCTCAGATCTGAGCATGTTCCTGATGTTCCCCCTCACTCACATGCGTGAACACGGGGAGGCAGGCGGGAGGAGGCAGCCGCACTGACACACTATGGGGTTTGCAAGAACACGATGGCAATTTAGCAGAACGATTAAAAGATTGCAAACATTTATTAATAGCTTTGCTGCTGCAGCAGCTCTGCCAGAGAAGCGTTGCTTCCTCAGGAATGCTCTTACCTCCTGCCCATTCTGTTCGAGAGGTCTAAAAATCGAAAAGTCAGGTTTGGACTCAGTTTCAGTTTAAAGCCGCTGTTAATGCACAATACTGCAGACCAGTTTATCCCACTACGTGGGGGAGAGGACAGGGGGGAACTTGAGTGCGAGAAAGAAACAAGATAATCCACGTAGAGCAACAAGAAAGGATTTTTTCTTTTCAGCTATTGCTTGGTCTTTCTTTTTTTCCCTGTGCTCCTCTCTCTTTTTCTCATTTCTCTTTTTTACCCACTCCTTTTTCTCTCCCTTGGGTCAGAGCAACTTTTGTCAGGTACATTGGCACTAGATTCAGATGTGTGTCTGCTATGTCTTTTTGATACTGTATAACGTAATCAGTGAAAGGCAAGTATAAAAGCAATATTGGAGAGGATCTGCTGAAAGTTCTGCAGAGCAATCAAATTTCCGAACATGAGCACGACGTTCTTTTGCAATTCCACTACTCTGTCATTGTCACTTCAGTTTTTTTTTACCTTTAACACTGGGGAAAGGGAGGAGGCAAAGTTTCAATAGCAAAGGAAAAAAAAGAAAAACAAAAGAAAGGAAAGGGCAATTGGCTGAAGAAGAAATCACCTTATACTTCGTGGCTGATCCTGCTGAACAGCAGTAAGCGCTGTAAATGAGATGGGCAATTCTGGTGTCTGAGTGCACAGTATCTGAGACTTTTTATCCCAGAGACCAGATGATGGTGACTGACTGATACAAATTTGCAACAGGAGGATATTTATCCTACGCATATGGTGACCTCCTCCATATTCCTGTCCACAGTGGAATAATCAGTTTCTTTCAATTTTTTTCTTAAACTGGATCCTAAGAGAAACTGAAACGTCTGGACAGCCCAAGAGGAATAATTTTTTTCTGCTAAGCAACGATGACAGAAGATGTGAATGCTTGTGTCCCCGTCGTTAGCTAAAATCCTGCTTGTAACTGGGTGGGATGACAGCGCACCTCAACCATGGCTTTTCCCGATCAGCATGCCCAAGCGACTGGATGTGCATTGGGCATCAGCAGCTGACTACCCGTGCTTGACTTTTTAGTTCCATCAGGAGAATTTTTCTTCTATTCATACACACAATTTAATCATGCCACTTAGCAACTGAAGAAAAATCTCATTGCATAATCACTACATCTCTGCTTAATGCAGTAGAATAGGCAGAAGGGAAAGAGAAGTGGATCCAGTGGATCAGAAAGGAGAAAAAATATGATGGTAGAAGGATGGAGAAAAGAAAATAGAGTTGAATTATGAGTCCTGCATTATTCTTACCTGAAGCTACTTTGGGTTGATTTGCCTTTTTTTGACCTGTTTCCCTTAGTTCTTGAAGTTTCATTTAAAATATTTCCTACATCAGTTTTCAAGTGCAGTGTCCAGTTTGGAACTTGAGTAGCATGAACTTTTGTCTGTTGCAAGGGGATGTTACTTATGAAAAACATCTGATTATCTCTGTTCACTTCCGCATGCTATGGTCTTCATGGGATGACCTGGGAAAGTACACAACCTGAGAGAGAAGTGTAAGCCCTCAGAAAACTTCCTCCCTTGGGATGTTTAAGGGAAGTCTGTATACATTTCTAGTGAGCTTGGCAGGAAGCCTCTAGGGCCTTAAAAAGTTCTGCTTTTCTAGGGAGTGAGTAGAACACTTCGAATAATCCTAGTCTAAAAGACAGAGAACCCACCTGAAATTGTAGTTGATACTGAGGATGCATTTGGTCTAATTGCTTTTTCACTTTTGATCTTTAGGAGCTGGAATTCCCTGTGCTCAGACTATCCAAAGAATGACATAGATGAGGAAGAAACAGACCTGGACATTGGAGAGGTACCTGATCTCAGGTGAGAAAGGATATAGACAGGATCCTGCAAACACCAGTTTAACAGAAGGAACTGCTGTCAGAGGTACTTTCTCTCATTTCTTCTTCGACGATTGCTAATGGCAGGCCTTTCCAGGTAGTAGCTGCTATATATCTTCAGCTGCTCTGTCAAAGTTCTCATCCTTTCCTGGCAGTAGCTATTTCATTTGCATTGGTTTCAGTGTCTTTCATTTCCAAGTTCGCTGTGTGCAATAATAAAAGGATGCCTTACAATCTTGGGACAATTAGGACTCCTGTTCATGGGTTTTTTTCAGGTGCTGAAAGGCTGCTTTGGGATGTGTTGGTCTTTACAAATATTTAAAGCAAGAAATTGTATCTCATGCATTATTTCCCCTGCTTCCATCAGAATCTCAACCCCCACTAAGGATCTTGCTTCCCAAATACCTCATTTTCTTTTTACTAACTATTTTCTTGTTCATTAATAAAAATATACATATTGTACTTCATAAGTATGGGAACCGCCATGGTCTCTGTTGGGGAGTAATCACAGTAGCCTTTGTCATTGGCATTCCTTTCACTTACTAGGACAGATGCTCCCTCTGGGTACACTGGCCGTATCTCTTGAAGTAATTGGAACTGTATATTTGCAAATGAGCAAAGAATTTGCTTTCTTATGTATTGAGATATCTCTCTATGTCCTTTATCTTGTATTGGCTACTATGTCTGCATCCAAGTGGCAAGTAACAGGACTACAGCTATGGGTAAAATAATCTGCATTGAGATTCAAACACAACAAAGGACCAAAGTGTTAATTTTCTGAATTGATAAATACATTTATTAGTGAGACTAAAAATCCTAGAGTGCTAAGAAATTAATGAAATTCCAGGAGTTCACCTATTCTATCCTTTTCCCATCATTAAAGGAAGACAGGGGTTTGACAACGGGCTGACCTTTGCAATTTTCTTTCTTGCCATCGTACAACGCAGGAGCTGGGGACAGCCCTCAGGTACAGCCCAGACACATCCCTGAGACACAGTTAGTCGGCAGTTGCACAACCTTTGTAAAGCTTGGATTCCACAGAGAGGCTGAGGAATATAGCTATCAATAGCAATGTGGCTAGATCTTTTCTAACTGCAAAATTTACAGATAAGAGAAGAGGTGGTCTGCCTGTCTTTTCTGCACGGTGAAAAGTAAGGAGGTGAGTATCTTCTGTTACTCACTGATACGAGAACATTGCAAGAGAGAACAGATATTCTGCTTTGTATCCTTGTTAGGAGAGAGAGAAGAGGTAATAATGAGGAAAAGGAGGAGAGATTAAAGGTGATAGAAGAAAGGAAAAATGTCCTTTCTGAGTGCCAGGTACTAGTAAATAACTTTCTAAGTGCTGAGAAGAAGGAAGAAAGCAGGACAGGGATCTTTTTAAGGTTTGGGTTCTTCTATGGAGTAAGACCCTTCTGTTTAGAAAAAAAAAATCAACAAAGGTAAAACATTCTCAGACAACATGAATATAGAAATGATGAGGCTGCACATGATGAACTTACAAAATTCTGAAGTAGGTCAGTTTAAAACTCTGTCAGAACAAAGTCATTAACTTTTAACAGAATGTACTTTGTTGATTTGATGATGAATTAAAAACTGGAGGGAGGATGAAAAGGCAGCTCATGCAAAGCTGCATCATCCTCTGCCTCCATTGAGACAACACTGTATCACCTTTGCTGGTAGCAAAAAATCTGTCAGGCTTTGTCATCGTTTTGCATCACAGTGTGACCCAAAAGCAAACATACCCTCTGCTGTCACACAGTACAGTGCTGGGGATCACTTGCAGAACTACAGGGGCCATATAGCTGGGGAATATTGCTCTTGTCAGCGCTACTGAATGCTGACAAACCGAGAGAACTGAAATATGTTTCTCTGTTTATTGTGTTTGTGTGGGTCTTCATCAACCTTACCAGTTTTCGGTTCCAATAATAGCTATGTGTGAATTTTATTTTTCAAGATTCTACTTGCAAAGGTTTGGCTTCAGCTGAGCCATAAAATATTCTTGATTGCCTGTCCTGTTGTCCTTGCTCACTGTTGGCCTGAGCTTGCTTTCTCACATAACACTTGAGTGAGCCTTGGGTCACAGCCATTAAACTCAGTTTATGGAAGACAAACCAAAATCAAACTCTCCATTTGAAAGAAATGTAGCACTAGGAGATTTCCTCGCTTCTTATCTCCAAATCTTTCTTTTTTTTCATAACAGTAGTACTGGCTTCCAGACTCTGCTTGTGTTCTTCTGTGGCACCCACTTTGCATTATTGTCCCTACCTGATACTATTTTCCATCTTTTTAACCCAGTAATGGTTTAAATTATTTCTCCTACCATAAGTACTCACTCCCAACCCCTCCAATCTCTGCTAATCACAGCAAATTTGGTATGTTTATCTTGGCTAGGGCTTGTGCTTTTCTTACTTACATAGATGTTTATCCTAAAGCTCACGAAACAGCTATCTATGTTGTCTTAGGCTTGAGAAAGGACATGTTTCAGGAGAGCTCCATTTGCCTCTGAATAAGGCCCACATGAACAAAGCAAATAATTGCTTTGCGATATAGAATTCCTTTGCTCTGGGTGCCTGACGTCCTATGCAAGTTCAGGAAATTACACAGGGGAACACTCTGCTTTCCTGCAACAGGACTAGAAGAGCTATAGCTGTCTATCAGCTCTGTGCGTTGCCTTGTTTAGAAGAGGATGTGGGGCCTGGGTGAATTTCTCTCACAGTGGAATAAGCAAATCTAAGTGTGGCTTTTCTTGTTAAAATTCTTGTCTTCTTTCCTGATAGGAAATACAGAGGTGTGCCTAGTATCACACCTCACCTAGAGGTGAGGCTTTGTCAGGTCACCTACTTGTTGCTGTGTCCGTTCACTGAACAACGTCACCAAGTCTTGGTAAGGAGAAGTTCTTTATAAGTAGAATGAGAGATCTTCACTTTCAGAGATGTGCTCAATCGTTTCCATAACAAATCGATTAATTGGTTAGAAGCTCCAGTGGAAAACCAGGGTGGCATGGATAATGGTGTGGACAGGGGGGGCTGAAGGGCCAGTGTCGGTTTCTAAGCACTCTTGATGGATTTTACATTATTCTTACTCACAAAGTGATGTGGTTTCTGGTGCTTATGAGTAATAAGGAGAGCTGGTTTGTTTAGTGTCCCTGTCCCCCAAAGGCCACTGCCCTTTGAGAGAGAACAGCGTGTACCACTGCTGTTGGCAGCCATGCTCCCAACCTGACGCAGTCAGTCTGGGGGGGCCACGGAGCCGGCAGAGATGACTCATTCCGCCTCAGTGGCTCATTGAGGAGCTGCAGGGAGAAGCTATTTATAACCAGACCTTTCAGGTTCAGCGCAGCAGCATCTTCAGCAGGAGGAGGGGGACAGCATGGGGATGGCATGTAAGACTTTTCAGATACAGATCAACCCACACCCCACTATTGTAGTCCCCCGCTGACTTCAGCCAGCCCTTTTTTCCAAGCCTTTTAATCAGCTGTCTGGGTGCTCTGCTCCTGGTGTAAGATTCTGCTGATAACTCATCAGCTCCTCAAAGAGCAGGGAGACAAGTGTGAATATCATCAGTGTGAACAAAACACAAACTCTTTCTACTGTGGATGCTAAGCTGACTCTGGCTGATTCTTTCTGACCCATTGCCATAGCATTATCACTTTATCTTTCCTTTGTCTCTGTCCATGTTTATCCCTGGCTTTCCATTAAGATGACCTCTTTTCATGGGTGTTTTCAAAGAGTCTATGCTGTCAGCAAATCCCATTTAAACCTCCTGAGGTTCCTGCTATATACAAGCTAACACTTTAGTTTATAAAACTGTAGTTGTTTTTCTGATCTTGCTGTGGACTCATTTCATCTTTAGGTGCTTCCGTGTCTCCATATGTGAAACAGAGATAATGATACCCCCTGGGTTAAGCACAGTGTGATCTGTAGCTATGAAACACCACCTAAGTGGTAGTATTATTACCAGAGAGAGTCACAGAACAATAGGCAAGCATATTGCACAACAGTAGGGGACAGCATGTGTTAAAGCAAATATTTACTATGAACACGTAGGTCTCTGTATCTAGGTAACTGTGGCCTTTATCTTGAAGCATATTAGCATACATTAGAACTATTGAATTTTATGTTAAGCTGAACTTCTTCAAGTTTTCTGTTCTCTTAACTGTCTTTTGAATTCAAAGCCACAGAGCACCAGGGATCCTGTTGCCTGAAAGCTTACCTTGTTCTTGTTCTCACTCTGCTCTGTTCTTAAACCAATTTGCATGTCAGGAACTGGGCTGAGGTTGGATGGCTCTTTGGTTCCTGTCATTCCGTAAGCTTCTTCCCATAGCTTAAATGCTTCATATTTGCCTATTCATCTCTTCTCTCTACTTCTCTCTTCCTAACTCTTCTTCACTAAATAGACAACTGGCTCCACAGTATACAACCGGTGTACAGTTAGATGAGCATAAAGTCTCAGCACATTATGAAGACCGTTTGGTAGATCCATAGGTTTTTTTGGTGTTCTCTCTTTTGGCTGTCCTGCCTCACTGTGCTATGGCCCCAGAGGGATACTGGCCTTTTTTACAGTATTTATTATCTTCATACAGAAGCTGTACTATAAATAATTTGCGCCTTCAGTTTTGGCAACCAACTAAAGGGGAATTCTACCCTGCATAAACTGAACAGTGCTGCAATGAACATTTTTTTCTCAAAGCCAAGTTATAAGACTGTGGAGATTTGTGAATGTGAGATGTACCTTATATGCTTCAGCTCATAATCTGGACTGGAGGTGGCCTCTGCACAGAAGCCCCAAGTCTCCCCAGCTGCCACATTATTTTCCCGAATCTCAGTTTTGTTTTGGAAAAAGTAGACCTCTGGCTCTTATGGTTGCAAATAAGCTTCTGAAACGTCAACAAAATGTAGCTGGTGCAGAGATATTTGCATTGGTCTTGAGAGGAAGAGACTGTATTTTAGGGACATGGAGTGTTGGGTTTATTTTTTTATGAGTGGTGAACTAATATGTGCAGTGATTATAACTATGTCAACTTTGCTTCTTGTCTTTTTCAGCAAAATTTACACGGTAGGTAAAATGGTTCTTAGAGCTGTTGGTTTATCCTTTCAGCAGCTGCCTTGCCTTCCCTTTGGCACCTTGGGCACCTGTGAGTACCTGTACACAGTGCAGGCAGCTCCTTTGCATGTCTCACCACCTCCCCTTTGCCCGAGGCTTGCAACCTTCTTGAGCAGACCCCTGGAAGGGGATCCCAAGGATGGGCACTATGGCCAGAGAGCGCACAAGGAGATGTGCCCAGGTTTGGCTCCATGAACTCAGAACTGAGAGGGCCAGGAGGGGAAACCAAGAGTGTGCATACGTGTCAGAGACTGAAAAGATTTACCTCCCTGCATTTCCAATTGCTTGTTTTCTATCTGGGGAAAATCCCTTTTGACAGCCCAGGCGGTGAGCTTCTAATTCCTGTCTCCAGCTCATTTTTCACTTCAATCCCTAAGCGAACGGATTTTAATGCTTGATGGATTCAAACGAAATTATTTCCGTTCCTGTGGCTTTGCAAAAGCCTCTAGGGTTTGTGTGCGTGTGTGCACAGGGGAGGAGGGATGGGGCTTGTTTTTGTTACACTCCAGTAAGCCTCCTCTCCAAGGGAAATGTATTTCATTTCTTCATTTCGTGCTTTCTTGCTGATGATTCCTCCCATGCCGTTGTCCTGGCTCTTGGGTCACAGGAGCACCCGCAAAAGATTTGCTGTTCCAAGGGATGCAGGATGCAGCATTCCAGATCAGTGTTTCTGCTGCAAGTGGGGATTCAAATAATAGGACCAGACTGTACTTCCAGGAATAGCGCTGGATTGGGGTGAATAACTGTGGGAAAACGTTCATATTCCCCAGCTCTAGCTGGGAGTGAGACAACACCACAGGCTGAGAGATGGGGTTAGTGACTGAAGCGTTGTCTGGGTAATCAGCAGTCTTTACCATAGACATCTTGTTTGAACATGTGTACAATTCACCATACTGCTATTGCAATGGACAAGTATTGCTTTTTATTAGAATTCCTAGCCTCACCTGCCAGCAGAAATCACTGTAGGGAACTGTGCAAGGGCTCTGCTTGCATAATATTCAGTAATCAGTCAGAATTTCAGCTGCTCAGCCACTACATGTTTCCACTGGGCTTCTTTCCACAGAGTTCCCGTGTCTGGGAGGCTAAACTATTTAAATTCTTGATATCTCACCCAAGCCAAATCTTGATCATAAGCACAAGAAGGACATGGACCTGTTGGAGCGGGTCCAGAGGAGGGCGACAAAAATAATCCCAGGGTGGAGCACCTCTCCTGCAAGGAAAGGCTGAGAGAGTTGGGGCTGTTCAGCCTGAAGAAAAGAAGGCTCCGGGGAGACCTTAGAGCAGCGTTCCAGTACCTGAAGGGGCCTACAAGAAGGCTGGAGAGGGACTTTTTACACGGGCATGCAGTGATACGACAAGGGGTAATAGCTTTAAACTAAAAGAGGGTAGATTTAACTTAGATATAAGGAAGAAATTCTTTACTCTGAGGCTGGTGAGGCACTGG
>Ga0181612_147580_pt1 | contig 26451 bp, 15 predicted proteins | sample HoacroProtozoa21_FD_119630 | JGI IMG/M metagenome (GOLD analysis project Ga0181612, IMG submission 119630) | Hoatzin crop microbial communities from Cojedes, Venezuel. Combined Assembly of Gp0051906, Gp0051904, Gp0051908
GCTGCCAGTGTGCACTGCCGGGTCATGTTGACCTTCTCGTCAACCAGCACCCCCAAGTCCTGCTCCTCAAGGCTGCTCTTAGACTTTGTACCTGCAAGGGGCTCTCGAGTTTCCAGCTCCCCTCTCTTTACAGGATATTCACCAAATAATTTAGTTTATGGTAATGACAGAGAAATGCTTCCATGTTTAAGGCTCAATTTTCCTCTTAAATATGCAGTCCTGAATTTCTGAATGATGCAGGAATTTCAGCTTTGGAGGATCCCCTGGGGCTTCCTCTGTTCTTTCTGACTTTCATGTGTGTATCTAGGATTAGGTCACACATCTCCAGTGCAGCTTGAAGGGTCTGTAATGGATGCTGACTGCTATCTTTTGAATGTTAAAATCAGTGACCATGTAACTCTGCGTGGGGGAAGTTAGAACAGTATCAAATTTTGCAGGCTCCCAAGGGCTTTGCAGAGAGGCTATCTTTTCAATGATGTCTGTAGTGCAAAAACCCCCCGAAACCCTCAACAACTATTAAAAGCATGCATTTATATTCAAATATTCTTTTCCCCCTTTGCTTGTTCTTGACCTTTTAGTTAAGATCAGTCAAACATCAATACAATATCCGAACAATGCAGTATCTGTTTCCTTCAGTCTAATATGAGATGTGACCCCTCTCAGTTCATAGCACGCTGCACTGCCAGCAGGGTGAACTTGGTGTAATGGGGCCCTTCCTATCCTAACCATTGTGATTCTATAATTTCAAAAAAATTAAAATGTTTGACCTGATACCAACAGACTACTGTCATTCCTAGATAATGTCGTGTCTGGGGGCTTGTGCCTGGCATGTTATATAGTTTGGAAGACATTGTAATTGCACCGCACATATTAAATTTCAACACATGATTATTGCCTACAACAATAAATGTTCAAATTCATACTGTGTGATTCAAACCAAGCCTTATAAATATGCAGTAGAATTATACATACAGACAGCCAGAATGACCCTTCAGAATGCCATCTGACCCCTATAAATATTGCTGCATTTTTATGGCCTCTTTCGGATAGTTATTCACCAGGTGGAGAATAGCACCCAAACTGAGATACCCTGAAGTATTCGCTTGCAATTTATGCTGGGTCTGCAGGCCCTCAGGCACACACCTGATGTGCAGATGATGCATCTGACTCATCAGAAAAGTGAGGAGCCTAGATTTCAGTTGTCTAGCACCTGTAACTAGAGCTATTTCTTCCACAGCCGGAGTTCTGTTGAAGCCGTAGACCCTTACTACAAAGGACCTTTTGAGCATCCATGTTGCTAGCTAAGACACATACATGTGGACAAGCAGCACAGCTTGCGTGGAAATCACTGGTTCATTTCCCTCAAAGCTCTAAGGATATACCTGCACCAGTACTGCTGTGATTCATACCTTAAAGCACCAAGTCTGATCTTCCATGTAGATGTGCTGCAGCACTGTTGTCCTTGTGGTATTCTAAATTTTCCAGAGTTCCCTTATGAATTAGCCTTGTCTTCCCACCCAGGCTTGTCTCTGTCTCCAGGCAGCAGAAGCAGATAATTAACAATCAGTAAATTGTAGAGTTGCTTCAGGAAGGTTTGCTTTATCTGTGCTTATCACACAAGGATAAAATCTGACCCCTCTACGGGCGGTTGTTGGCTCAGCCTCTCGACCCCTCCACGTCAATTGTAGCATTTGGCAGGGCTTCCAGCTGCTGAACGGCTGTGGGAATTGAGTTCAGCAGGCGTCAGTGCAAGGGAAAAGGTGGGGCTGGGCTTGATGCAGACTGCAAATCCTATCTGTTGGCACACCTGCACCTCGAAAGCCCTCTGGGATTTGTCTGTGGCCTTTAGATTGAGTCTGTCTGCTGCTCCTGCTCTTTTTCTGTCTTGTTTGCTTCCGTTTCCCCCGGCTTCTTTCAAAAAGAGCTGATGTGAATCTTCCTTTTATAACATCACAGTCCCATTTGCTAAGTGACAGTTGTCACTGACTTCAAGTTCCTTGTCAGGTAATTCATTGCTCGATACCTGCTTACTTAAGCATCTCTTAATGTAATAAGTTTCTTTGAGGGTGGCTTGACAGCCTCTGTGGGATTTAAAGGAAGGAGCACAGATTGTAGGATAGGATTTTGGGAGAGGCACTGGGAAAGCAGGCTGTGTAAATATGCCAAGTATAGCTGCAGGAGCGGTGTGCAAGAGCAGCACGTAAGCAGCGGTCATGGAACCGCTAGCATCTTTGAGGTCACGCTGAGTGCTTTGCAGCTGGACTGCAGGCCCGTGTTGAAGATAAATCTGCAAATTTATCACTGGTGTGTGAATACATTGCCGATCTAGGAGAAAGTTTGAGAGGTGGTACCTGAAGGTCACCAAGTTTAGAGATTGACCCCCTAAGGTCAGAGTGCCTTATAGAGGGGAGGGTGGGAGATGGGCAGCCAGGAGCTCTCTAAAAGGAGGAAAGTATCTCCCTTGAACCTCGCTGACTGAGGAGACAACCACAGAAGCAGCTTGGAGTTAGAAGGGAGTGTCTGGAGGTGGGGGGATGCGTCTGGCTGCTGTGCCTCTTGGGCCCGCTTTGTCTCCCCTCACAATCAAATGAAGCTGTCATAGAACGACAGATTCCAGTTTTAGTTTGCAAGATGGACAGATGGACACTTCCTTGTGTGTTCACAGACAGGTACGCAAGTACGTAAGGACACTAAGCTAAAAGTTTGGAAATTAGAAAGATAAAATTGTGGAAAGCGGAGCGCAAGGAAAACGTCAGACGAAACTTGGAGGACAGTGTGAGAAGCAAGAGTGTTCTCGGAGTTAAACGTGGACTGAGATGAATTGCAGAGGGCTCAGCAGCTTAGCTGATCAAACACGTCAAACTGTGTGCTATCAGTGAATTTCAATTAAATGTTCAGCTTTTCAATTTGTTGTTTAGATTAACGCATGAGATCATATGCAATAAATCACTACTAATTATGCGTGTTTATTAATAGCTTTATATTTAGGCAGTGAAGATCAATAATGTTAACACATGTATATTATTAGAATGTAATAAATCAGGTAGCTTGTTTTATTGGTTTTGCTGGGTAAATGAGTATTCCAGGCTATTCTGCAACCTCGCCTCCTCCTCTGCAGAGGATTTTGAGCACTAATATTGATTGACTTTATTTGGAATGAGTACAGAATTGTCATAACTACTGGTGCTCAAATGAGACCCCAATTCTGTCCACTCAAGGAAGTATTTTATCATAGTTAGTGGGAAGAAATGCTGGGAAAGCGGGGTTTGTGTTCTAATCTGGAGCTTACTGATGTGCACGTGATAGCAACACTTGCTGTACTACAGGTGGTAGCAGGAGAAATAAGATTTTGCAGGAAAAAAATCATGTGAGTGTGGTTTTATTTATGAAAATACTAATGTCCCGTCAATAATATAAACTGTGCATCTGGTTTTCAGGCGTGGCTGGTGAAGAGACTTGAGAGAAGGTTGGCTCAGATGACCTTGGGTCTTGTTGTAGCTTACTAAGTTTTCTGAAACATACTTGATTTCCTGAAAATGAAAATATAAGTAACTTGTTCTCACAAGCTACTTACATTGTCTTTTCTGTATTTTCTAAAACTTACCAGTGAGTTTGTCTCTGGTACAATAGCACTCTAGTTATAATCAAATAAAATGCTTCTAAAAACAGCCCTCGGATGATAATTGCATTGAACAGACTATGACAGTTTTTAGTTACCATGATAATTACTGCAACCTTAATGCCTGTGGGACTTTGACATGATGCTCTTCAATTTTACGCTGTGTAGAAGAGTTACATGGCAGCATACTCTACCATTTCTGGAATCTTGTCTTTGTTTAATTAAACATCTAATATCTTTTCTTTAGTCCTAATGATAAAGTGTGGATTTTTATGATTATTACTATAACTTCAATTAAAGCATTAAATCTGTTTGCTTTCAAGAAATAAAACAGTTGAGAAGAATTTTTTTTTTAATTATGCTACTCTTATCGTCTGACGTCGGCTCTCTTACATGCTATGGCACTTTATTTGACATGCTTCATGCCTTCACGAGGTGGAATTTAGTTTAGATACTGAAGCAAACTATCCTGTAAAATGCTACGTTGTAAATATAAACCTTTATAAACCTCTTGGAAGAGCCCTTCTGAACGAAGAACTAAAACGTTCCATGATTCAGACCAATAAAATGAAAAGTAGCCCCTGCTCTGAGTATTAATTTGCAGTGCAAACCGCTAAACCTTACCTTACATTGACTTAACTCTGTGGAATTCATACTTGGCACAGCAAAAAATTGTTGGCTTTTTTATGATTCTTTTATTGCCAAAAAAAAGGGCCTCCAAATAGAGACAAACTTAGACAAGCTAGTCGCTTTGTAATGCACTGTGGTGAATACAGCACGTGTGGAGAGATTATGTGATGAAGATTTTTAACATCTATTTTTTGTTTTGCTGTGGTTTTGTTTGTTTATTTTTCTTTCTTTCCCCCCCTTCTAAAGAACCACCATATTTTACGGCTGAGCCTGAGAGCATGATTTTGGCTGAAGTGGAGAAGGACGTGGACATCCTGTGCCAGGCGATGGGTGAGTGTGCAGACCTGTTCAAACTTGGATGAACCATCTAAGTACCTCCAGTACTGAAGAAAGCATCTTATACAGACTTCTAATGTTTTGAGACCTCTGCGTTATTGCTAACTATGACAGATCCCGGGCACAAGGGAGAGGGATGGCCTTTGCCGTTGAAAAATTGGGCAGTCGTCATAGTTTAGTTTAGACAGGAGGAACGCCAGCATGTTCATGTTTGTATGTTGGGCAGGGCAGCTCCTGCTCCTTTCCCTCTGGTAGCCTGCCTTTGCTTCATAGCTGTCACTATATTTTAGTGTCTTGGGCCAGAAAATGAGTAGTGGTGAAAGTATGGTTATGGAACCCATCATTTGCAATGCAAACAGTCAATATTTTCAGCAATTCAAATGTCCTTTTTTCTAAAAATTATGGAACTTTTCTACTGAATAGAAATGTCAGTAACTCTGACATTTAGGTGTAGTTAAGAATTCTGCAGGAGGACTATTACAGGCAGTTTTTAATTGGCAGGTGTTTTAATAACATAGAAGCCTTCAAAAGTTTAGAATTCCACCTAAAACAAAATAGTATTTCAGATGTCATTCCAGAGAAATAGAAGCTCCACCTCTTTTCGCACTCTAGAAGGGTCGGAGGCATCATGGCCTTGTGATTCAAGCAGGTTTGTCTATGTCACCAAATCGCTACATGACTTTGCAAGCGGCAGAACATTTTATGTCTCGCTTTCCCTGATGCGGAGTTTAACAAACAATACACATAAAAATGCCAGGAGATCCTTAGGTAAGAAGTACACAACCTCCAATAAACAAACACTCAAACCTAACTAACAGCTTGTTTGGATGGGTTCCTTCTCCAGATCAGAGCCAATAAAGATATTTGTTATCTCATAATTGTGTTATTTCCACTATGACTTAAGCATTTTTTAATGCTCTATGCAGGAAAGAGTCAACACTGCTTTTCTAGAGGGAAGCTTTGCAAATATGTTAGTGCGATAAGCAAGTATGCGTGTAAGGGTGCTCCAGCTGATTTAGAATTTCAGAAGCCCTTGATGAGGTCGCTTACCTAAAGGCTCTCATAGAAATGAAGCTATCGGGTTATAAGATGCAAGGTCTTCTTGTTAATTAGTAGCTTTTTAAATAAAACAGAGCAGGACCTGCCGTCAGTGGTGTTCCGTGGGAATCTGTGCTGGAACCTGTGCTGTTCAACATATTCATAAATGCCCTGGAAAAGAGGGTGAATAGCAAGATGATAATATTTGCTGATTATATAAAATTATTCAAGATAGTCAACATTAAAACTGCACGCAAAAGAGTTGCAGAAGATTCTGGTGATTTGAACTGACTGGACAATAAACTGGCAGGTGAAATTATTGACAGAGATGAAATTACCCATTACTATGCAGAAAAGGTATGTTTTCTGAAGAAATCTGTGCAGTGCCAAGCCGTGGTTCAAAATGTGAGGTGCTGGGAAGAAAGGAATGGAGAAAAAATAAGACAATGCCACTGTATGAATCCATGGGGCACCTCCGTCTCAAATACTTCATGCAATTCGAATTGCTCTATTGGAGAGAAGGATGTACAAAAACTAGAAAAGATATGTGAAAGTAGGAATGGTGTAATTAGAGGTCTACCATGGATTTTGAATGATGAGAAATTATATTGACTGGGACACTTTATGAAAGAGATGACTGCAGGGCAGGTGCCGTATGGGAAGGTGAGGAGAAGGTGATTCTGTATTGCTTAGTGTAAGAGGTAGAGGAAGCACCCAGCTAAATTTTCAGGTAGGAGATGTACAATAAAGGAAAGAATACTTTTTCAGACAACATAAACTGTGGAGGTCTTTGGTCCAGGCAGTAGTTAAGATCAGAAATAAAAATTATTTAGAAAAACAAACAACATTTATGGAAGAAAAATCCAGTAAGGACTATTAAACACAGCTGTGTGTATGCAACCTCTGGCTCAGGAAATAGCTAAAGTGCAGATCACTGAAGCTGAGAAGGTGGAAACAGCGTTTTGTCCTTGGGCTGTTCTTGCATTTTGTGCCGGGGCATCCAAGAAGAGACAATTTCAAAGCAAGGAAAAGTGGCTAGACAGACATTTATTCTGGCAGTGTGCCACCAACTTTATGTTTCAGCATGTAGTGTGATAAACATATTGGCATTTTTTTTATTGGAGAAGACTTTTCAAGTCGCTCTCAAGGGGATTAACAGGGCACTTGTAACCATTCTCAGTAGATGAGGTCTTACTGGAGATAGGAGAACCCTTACTAGACAAAATTATTTATTTCTGCTGAACTCTTCTGGTGCACGTCTGATTTGCTGAGGAGCATGGTTCATGAGCGTGGAAACCTGTCTTCACGTGGATGCTTTTGCTGAATATCTGTGACACAGTCTTGTACGGGGGCAGGTACTAGTATTAAATATAGAGGAGTTCTGAGCTGTTGTTACACATTTCTGGCAATTGCCAGCATTGAAGAGGGCAAATGAGGGTTGCTCCCTGCCTGCTAGGAGCTGGAATAAAGCACTGGGGGAACTGCAAAGCTGTCCTGTACCTTTGCTACGAAGAGGAAGACAGATTGTGTTTCCCCCAGCCCCATCAAGTTCTGTGCAGAAAGCCCATTTGCCAAGTCTTGGTGCATTTTGAGTGTGTGAGAGACAGATTAATTTCACAGTATAAGCAGAGATTAACTGTAAATAAAATTGCACCTTGCACAGACTAGCTCTATGCTTCCCTGTAATAGAGTTTCAGTGTACCAGACTGCGCAGTAACGGTGCTCTGCTGTAGATCTTTCAGCAGTCGCTGATGCTGCCTGCATTTTCAATGGGTTTCCTTTAAATGCTTTTTCTTATTTGCTTATAGAAAGTTTAGAGCCGCAGGCAGCGGTGGTGGTGCCTAGGGACCGCAGTTAATTGGACTTTAGTTCTACCTGTTTAGACAAGTAGATGGAAAGATGCTTTTGGGATTCCCCAGTAGCCTACTGGGATCTAAAGAAGGCTATAAAAAATAAATAACAAAAATGACACAGTGAATATTTTGAGTCTTTTATCCAGGTTCTGAAGTAAGTTAAATCTGGCAAAGAGTCAAGCATCTGTTTCATGGATGGGGAAACTGAGCCTCGGATTGCATAAATTATTTGCCCAGAGTTGCAGAGAAAGTGGCAAAGCCAGAACCAGAGTCTCAGTTTCTTGCCTGCCCTTCTCCTGCGTAACACTAGATTAATTTGCCTGTGATAAATGAAAGCACTGCGTACATGCTGAGAAATAAGGTTATTTTATTTATTATTACTAGTCCTTTAGGCCACTCTGTAGTCTCTCAGACAGTAAGGTAGGACTGATGCTGCTTGGAAAGGTATAGTCCAAGAGGTCTTTAACATGTTTTCTTCTGTTCGTAATTTTTTCATGAGAAGTGCTTAGAAAGGAAAAGAAGCAGAATTCCTTTGGGAGTGTGGCGACAGGAAAGGCTGTGGACTAGGAAAGGGGGAGAAGAAGGGCAGCTGGCTTTAACTATTTTTATAGCCAAAGAGGTAGCAAAATGATAAAAGAAAATTTGTACAACTTGGAAGACAAATCTCTCTGGGAAGATCACTAAAACCCAAATGAGTGCTGCTGACAGGCATCAGAGTGCTTAGATGAGATCCTGTTATTCAGACTCGTAACTTTGAGTAGAGGAAGATATCCATAACCGAAATGTAGAAACATAGAGATGGTAATATTCAGTTTGCCAGCCGAGTTGGTGATAGGAAGGTGTATCTCACAATGATTATAGGATTAGCAGGTTTGCTAATACTGTTAGTAGAACGGGATTTATGGAATGACACCAATGTTAAAGGTAGGAGTGTACTGACTGCCGGATTTCATTATTTCCTAGGTGCCTATCAAGCCTAATGTGTGGGAAAATGGAGCTGCTATTATTTAAACTTGAAATAATTTCCAGGCTTCCCAGCATCAGGAGAACTATTCCATTTTGCATCATCTGTTTCATCATTTCTCAGTGATAATTTGTGTTTACCCAGGAGGATTTTCAAGAGATGAATAACACTCTCACTGAGAATTCTGAACATTGAAATTTACGCTAATTCTGTATATGGGCTGTTGTATGAAATTTAAATTATGCCTATCACAAGCTACTACACTACGTCTATTCTCTCTCAGACAATGCACTCTACATAGTGCATTTCTTCCTGAGATGATTACCTTACAGGTTATGAGTACATTTTGGTTTATCAGCAGAACAAGAGCATCAGAGGTGATTGTAGTAAATGGTGCTTGTTTATAAAAGTAACAGCAGCAACTGAATGTTGTTTTTCAATCATTCCATACATTGTTTGTACATTCTTTCCCCGAGTTAATGTAGCTTTTGTCTGTATAAAGAGAATAAGTACACGGAGAGAAGATATGAATGGAAGTGTAATATAATAGTATTTAACTTCAGAATTTTTAGAATGTTAATAGTGATAATATAGATCTTCCCGTAGCACTTTCGCTCTGAGCACCTTAAGTCATTGCCAGCATTGCAGTGAAATTCATTGTCTGCCAATGCTAAATTCGTCACCGGCATCCCCTCCTTAATGTTTCTGTGATACCCTGCTTTTCTCTGTTTGGACAAATTTCACTCCCCCATGAATTTAAGTCCGTAGTTCTTTACTTTATCACACGGGAATGTGAAGCTCTGAGATTTTAAGTGATATGTGTTCAAAAATAGCTACCGATTATGAAAATGCCATGTTTGGGGCTGAGATAACTTAAATCAGCTCGATACTCCTGTGGTCATCCAGTCACAGAATAAAATACCTGCTTCACTCCAGACCCCTGCATAGGGCCCTCAGCATTTGGTCAGTTTGGGATTTCTGGGGTGCAAAGATGAAACATTGTCTATGTGAGGAGTGGGACGGGAACATCCGTGTGTGACTGTTCTAGGCCCCTGACATCTCTCAAAGAAAAGAGAATCCTCCAGTATCTGTATGTACGAATTTTTCAGCCACTTCATCCCAGCTGACTGGGATATGACTGCAGCAAAAATATGTGTGAAATAACTGTGTCAGAGTTTGTAAAACATGCACATGAAAGCAAACAGGAATAAACAGGACTGTAAGTTATAGCTAGGGTAGTAGGATTTTTGTTTCTCCTAATATCTGCATTTTTCAAATAACAGGCGAAGCTTGAGAATGAATAAAAATAATAATAATTTAAAGCTATCCCATTGTTGGCAACATGTTGTTTGTACATCAGCTCAGACTAAGCTGCCAAATTAGGACTCGAATACAGCCATGTGAGCACTTCATTTTTTATGTGCAATTTGCCATTTCCTTTTTATTTTGACAGCTACAGTAGCACAGAAGAATCTTATTTGGGATGGAACAGACTTATAGACTTGCTGCATTGCCAGACTGCTGCTGTTTAAGTAGCATGATTCTGGCTTTCAACAAGAAATTGCTGTAAATCTTATTTTGTAGTAGCATGAAATATGATTGGGTGAAGAAAGTAATTTGATAACGTGTTTTCTCACCATTCCCCCTTTCACTGTTTGCTGGTTTTATTCCCACGTGTTCTGCAGTGTGTTATTACCATTGATAATGTGAGATGCAGTCTCCATTTATCAAAAGCAGCTTGTAAAAATGTAAATAATTAGTGTAGAAGGATGGGAAACCAGGGACGTGACCATAACAGTGCTGGGTATTTTGACAACCTAAAACATGTTTTGCAAAGACTAACAGTGAATTTATTCTTTTTTTTTTTTTTTCTTAATAGGTGTTCCCATTCCCACCCTGGTCTGGTACAAGGACTCTGTTCCCCTCAGCAAGCTGGAAAACCCCCGCTACAAAGTGCTGCTGAGTGGCGGGCTGCGGATCCACACGCTACGTCCTCAGGATGCTGGGATCTTCCAGTGTTTTGCTAGGAATAAAGCTGGGGAGATACAGACATCCACCTACCTGGATGTGACCAGTGAGTAAGGAGTGGAGATACGAGGTCGATGAGTTGTCTTGTCGTTTCTGCGGGTGACCCTACCTCCATCAGATTTCTCCACCACTCTGTGCTTGTTTGGTTCTACTCACAGAACCTTGATTTTCGTCAAGTGTAGCTGTAGGGTACCCCCAAATGCTCTGTGAGGCCTGAAAGCAATCTGCTGAAGCCTGTAGAGAAACTTTCCATGACATAAGGGGCTTGAGGTGAACTCTCCTATTTCATACTGGGAAAGGAGAACTTAATGAAAAGCAAAAAAAAAAAAAGGAAGGTTAATTGTGAAATACTTTTCTTTTTCCTCTATACTGAAATAATTTAGTTCTACTCTAATGTAATTCTGTTCTGAATTTGAGCTACTAGTTCGTTATTGTGCGTGGTACCATTTTGTTTGCCTTTTGTCTACAACTACTTTTAGAAGAGGAAAGAAAGAAAATTCAGGTTAAATGTCTTTTTTTCTTTTTTGGACAATAAATTTGATTAAATGGTTTTGTTAATGAAGTACACTCTCCTCTATGGAAGAATTACAAATCCTAGTAGTCTCTTTTAAAAGCAATTATTAACAGGCATGTCTGTAATACTGTAACTCCTCTTCAGGAAGCTGATTTTTAACCCAAGAGCAGTTTACGTATACTGACCAGAATTCCTACTGGCCTCTGAAAATAGATCAGCTCCATTTCAATATATATATATATCTAGGAAACTGCAGGAAAAAAATGTAATAAAATGTAACTGGGGAAAAATAAGAGAGAAAGAAACTCAGAAAATGTCTTGGATGAGACTCAGGTTCTGAATTCTTTTGGCTGACATTTAAGTTTCAAAGTTAATGCCTTTCTCAAGTTGCTTTTCATCTCAAACAACTCTGTTATGAAGATGAAAGAAAATAGTTTTGTTTATCTAGATTTCTCAACTTTCCCCCAAACACTCATTTTAAGCTTTATCTTCATCTGAAAACCATCTTACTTGTACATGTACAAGCACTGATAGATTTTTATTTTCCATGCAGGTAATAAACTGAATTAGACAATTCCTAGGAGGTGAATAATGAAAGGTTACAGTCACTGCTGAAAGGTTTTCATGTATTATTGTCATGTCCTTCTCCATGATCAACTCAATGAAAGTGGATGTAAAGTAGTCCGTGATAATAGGGAAAGGATCTTTCTGATAGCTGATGCATTGAGTTTTTTGAATTTTTGATTCTAGACATTAAACCAGCATTTATACAGCCTCCAGAGGATACCACTGTTACAGAGGGGATGACCGCAGTGTTGACCTGTGAAGTTTCAGGGGCTCCAAGACCTGCCATCTCCTGGAAGAAAGGTAGCCAGTTATTAAGTTGTCGTGGAAAAGCTGTAATCCACGTTTTCTCGTCCATAGTGAGATTCTGTAGATGCATTTAGGGCATATTTCTTCTCTGGTTCTGCGAGCAGAGGATTTGTTGTGGGGCTGTTGTGAGCCGGTGACCTGGATAGGCTGCGATGGTCTTTTAGAAGAACCAGAACTGCAGTGCTCAGTCTGTGCAGTCTGCGTGACACTGATCATGCTGCGTTTCCCTTCTGTGTTTCAGGAAACCAGATCTTAGCCAGTGGCTCTGTTCAGATTCCTCGCTTCATTCTGCTTGAATCTGGAGGGCTCCAGATAACGCCCGTTTCCCTGCAGGATGCTGGCAATTACACTTGCTGTGCAGTCAACGCTGAAGGAGCTCTGCATGCTTTTGTGATGCTGACAGTGTGGAGTAAGGATAACGCTTTGTTTAAAGTCTAACTTTAATCAAGTATTAATCACTTTTTGTTGTATGCTCAGGAAATTTTCATAAGTAATTATGCTTTTCTAGTTAATAGAGATACTTGTATGATTTAATAAGAATAATGAATCTATTTTAGGAAACTTACCACAAATACCCTTTTTGTTTGTAAAATTATGCATGTAAACGTCTTTATTTTGTGAAAGGAAGCATATTTAAATAGAGCTTCAATCTCAATTACGATTTTACTCAGGTTTGCCTTGGCAAGTCTCACATTGCACATCAGACCTTTTGACTTGTAGGTTTGGCTGTCTGCAGTTGGTTTCTGCCTCCAGAAGTCTACAGGCACTATAGACCAGCCCATGCTGTGGCCACAATTACAATAGGTGTGATTTTCCTCATACCTTTGTATTTCTTTGTGGTCCTGGGCGCTGTTGGAATCCAAACCAAAGTACAGCAGACTTCAGCTAGCTTCTCATGTTACAGATTGTCATGGCACAGGGCAACCCATGGAATGATTTTGTCCTTCACCATTTGCGCTTGATCTCTATTTTTTAATTTCCTCTGTTGGGGAAGAGAGTCGGATCCAACAGGTTCACCTGCATTACTCCTAAGTGAGTTAAATTGCAGTTTAACTGTTTTTTTGCTCCTAAAGGTAGGAAATAGTGAACCCTGAGCTGGGACTAAAACTAATTAAAAACAATGAAGATGATGATGACAAACACAGAAGTGCTGTAGCCACCTCTCCTTTCCTGTGCTTGAAGTATTGGTTATGCTGCTGCTGTGTGGTGTGTATATGACATTTGTTAATCCCAAAACTGCAAGTTAAATCAACAACATTTTTCCTTTTGAACTTAGAAATACCTGAAAACAATACTGGCAGTAAATGTAATGTGTTTGTTTTGTATGACCATCATTTTTGTAATCTTATTGACGATATAGAATTGATATCAGGATGTTGTAAACTGAATGCTATCCAAGTGTATGGATCAAGTAAAGGAGTTCCTTCCTGTTAATTCTCAAAGGCATTGTTCCTATTTGTGTTAGAGATAGTTCCTGTTCATTGTACCTCGTTGGAAGGGGAAAAGTGAATATAACCTAGTATTTGTGTAGCAACAGCACCATTATAAAGCTAGAAGGCGTACATGGGTATGTCAGGAATAATGCTAAAAATTTCATGCTATTAGAGTTAGCTTTTGATTTTGCTGATGATTCCTTCTTGTGCATGTATGAGATATCTCAGTAGACGCTGATTATCTCTGTAGGGATTTGGGACTGATTAACATTATCCACATATCTTCTACACTCATCCTAGTTGTCTATCTGCTTCAGCTGATGCTATCTGCTGCTCCTGTGTGTTAAGCATAATAGAGATCTTTCACGCCAGATCTGGTTGCTGTAGTTACAGCAATTATTGTGTTCTGGGTCTCCAGGAGGTGCTTGAATAAAGATTTTTTGAAACGTTTGCATAAACAGCATATCTTTCTTATATGAAAAATTCAGACAACCAGAAGCTCCTCCTCCTATAACCTCTTTCCTGGATTTGACGAGGCTGTAGGGTGCCATTCAAGCTTTCCTCTTTCTGTATATTTTTCTGGTGTATTCTTCTCTGGACAGATTTTCTTTGTTTTTGTTTTTGTTTTCCCTGCTCCAAACAGTGTGCCATGTTTCCTGACTCAGTGCGCGTTTGGGTTCATTCCTAGCGTGTTACAAACATACTTGCTGCCCGATGACTTCAGGGAGTTGCCATAGGTGCTTGCCACAGGACAAGTGAGAGTTAGCACAGCTTTAGCATTCTTCTCACTCAGATCCCTGCCGACGCGGACTCGTGCCCTCTGCTGCTTTTGCTTCTCTGCCTCCCATAGTGTACCACCTCTTCTTGACACGATGACATGAGAGGGAGGGGAGCCTTCACAGCAAAGGCTTGAAAAGCAATGGCCTGCTTGCTTTGAATGACAAATATGCAGTTGCCTGCTCTCTGAGTGAATGCCCAAGTCAAAAGGCTGTAATTTCACCTGAACTGTGGCTTGTGTTCCTTTCAGATCGCACGTTCATTGTTCGTCCTCCTGAGGACAGCACTGTGATCAAAGGAACCACAGCCACTCTGCGATGTGAAGCGACTCATGATCCTAGAGTTTCAATCAGGTTGGTGGTGTCAGTTCTTGTTTGTGTGGTTTATCCGAGCTTAATTTTATAAGCTGTATGAATAGCATTAGATGAAAAGTTTCAGGACCCCAGATTTTAACACCGGACCCCTGATTACTGCATTATAGGGTTGTACACTGTATCATTAATCATATAAATCCCATCTTCCATTTCAGCCTTATGTATTATTTACAGTGAGCTATGTTCCACTTCATGACTTCGATATAGCCTTCCATGATTTTACTGTCAAGGTTAATACACTATCAATAAAACCAACTTGTCAGAAGCTGATACTTAATGAGAGTAAAAGCCAAAGAGAAGGAATAGGATTTCAGAAGTGTTTACATTGGGGTCCATGAAAGCAACACAATAAATGCCCATGTTCTTGGAAACAATTCAGTAACTAGGGGCTATATTCTGCTTTAACTGTGTAAAGGAAAACAGACTTTGTCTGAACTGTTAAAATTTGCACTGGAGCATTTAGAGGAAGGTCACCATTGTAAAATAAATTTACCATGAAAATTCATGTAGTCTGAAAGCAACACAAATGAAAGAAAATACAAGGAACAGCTTGGAGGGTGCTAGGAGGGTGAACTGCAGAAAGAACTTTGGAAAGAGAAATACAGGTGTAAAAAATTCATGTAGAGATACTTAATTGTAAGACCACGGGCTATAAACATCTCTGACATGTTGGTATGTGTGTGCTTTAATGGATGAGCTCTAGTGAACCTTGTCACAGCAGTTTAAGATGTTACTGATTATGGCAGTCAAAGGCTATTACAGTCTTAGTAGAGATGGGCCAACACCACAACTGTTAACTTCAGAGTAGGATGTTCTAGTTTAAAATGCTGATGAAGGTGGACTTCAGAACTTGGACACGAGTACTTTTCCATGTGAAATATATAGTATTGTTTATAAAATACGTAGTAACTTGGATGCAATTACTTTTCTCATTCTGATCACTGATCTAAAACTAGAATTTGTAAAAGGCACAGTTCCTGAAAGTAACTGTAGGGGCCTGTCATTTCTACAGTGTGATTACAGAAGCTGAGCTCTTATTGCACTGTTCAGATAAACCTGTTTTGAAGTTCTTGTGAGTGGTTAGTAACTGAAGCATTGTACTACTCAGGTATGTTTGGAAGAAGGACAGTGTGGTAATAAATCCATCCAGCAGTTCCAGGATCACAGTAGAGAAAGATGGAACCCTCCTCATCAGCCAGACATGGTCAGGGGACATTGGAGACTACACCTGTGAGGTCATTTCTTCTGGAGGAAACGACTCCAGAATGGCTCGACTAGAAGTGATGTGAGTATTCTGTCTTAAATATTCACTACGCTTGGCTTCAGACACCCTTGGGCGTTTTCTAGCATTTCATTCTAGGAGATCTGAGCAGTCTGTAAGTTTGATTTTTGGTGTGGCTTTTTTTAGGGGAAATTAACCATGGCTCATTCCTAATTGAATTGCCTTGAAATGTGTCCTTGCTTTTGCATCCTGCCATGCTGCTTGGACTTCCAAGTAACTGGAGCCTTGGAAGTTACTTCCAAGTAAATGCACCTTGCTGAATCACCATGTGTAGATGTCCATCTGGTTGGTGATTGAGCTCAAAGGAGAACAATTGAGAGGTGGTAGTTCACCTGAAGCCAGTAGCAAGTGGACTGCCACAGGGGAATCTGATTGGACATGTGCTGTTCAGCATCGTTATCAGTGATCTGAAGGAGGTGTCGGAGTGCATGCTCATCAAGTTTGTAGGTGGTACAACATGGGTGGGGGACAGTTGGGATATACTCAGGGGCGGGACCACCATTCAGAGGGACCTAGATAGGCTGAGGAATGGGCCAGCAGGAACCTTATGAAATTCAGCAAGGAGAAATGCACCGGCTGCATCTGGGAAGGGATAATCTTTTGCAGTGATACGGTTTGGGCACTGACTGGCTGGTAGCAGTTCTGCTGGGAACAACCTGGGGATCTTGGTAGACAGCTGAGCATGAGCCAGCTGTGTGCCCGGGCAATAAAAAAGACGAACAGCATCCTGAGCTGTATTAACACGGGCATAGCAGATTGAAGGAAATTATTACCCCCTTTTATTTGACACTTAGTAGTCTATATCTGGAATACTGTCTCCATTTTTCAAGACCAGACTGGATAAACTGGTCTGATCTCGTGTTTAACCCTGCTTTGAGCAGGAGGTTGGACCAGAGACCTCCTGAGGTCCCTTCCAGCCTGAATCCGTCATCCTGTGCTGTAGGGCTTTTCCAAAAAGCCCAGGTGCTGCGCTGTAAACCAAGGTTATAAGAAAATGTTTTCCTTCTTTTAGTATTTTTTCTCTGTTAAACATATATCAGAATAGCTGGTCCCTGGACAGGCATTGCTTACTCTTGCATTCCCTTTATACGTAGTTTTTCAGGGGAAAAACAGTTTTATGTGTGCCTTTCTTTATTCCTAAATATCTTTAAAAATAGTACCAAGAAAGTGTTTAAAGTGCGGTTCAGTTCTGAAAAGGGATTATAAAAATGTCGTTACGGGGTTCCTTATTTTCGATTTCTGTCATTCCATTGGGGTGAAGTGCACTTCCATTTGATTTTTATCACTAAAAGCAACAACTGTGGTTTTGGTACAAGTGTGGAGCAGATCAAATGAATAAGAATGTAATGTTTTATGTAGACTTCATGCATTTATTTATTTATTTGAGTAGTGCCACATGCTTTAATTTAACTAAAATTGCATCTGTTTCTGCTGGTCGTACCTGATGTCTCTGAGAAGATGGCAGCTTCTGCTGTTGGCAGTGTAACGAGTTCACCTCCGAGATTTGCTAGGCACAGGGCTGTTTGATACAGCATTATTCTGACAGTGCCAAGGCTAGATCAGATGCCCGTTTTCAGAGAGCGGTCATACATTCTTTCTCTAATTAAGCACTCCTCAGCTCTCCTCCCGGAGTACATTTTACTGCTGGTTTGAATCCAAGACCAGAAGACAATTCAAAATATATTGCTACATATAAGCGTACTTGCTTTTCTCTGAGGTGGTTTTTGAATGGAGGGCAGAAAATTATGGAGTGAAGACTGAAAAGAATGTTAAAACCTGGACTTTGAAACAAAGCTATGCATATGTGCTAACACTTCAGCAGTCTGACCATTTCTTAATCCTAAATAGCGAAAGATGCCCTGTGCAACCCAGTACAGCACAGCAGATGTATTTACTTGCAGTTCCTCACTGACCAGTAAGGAACAGTTTTATACGTCATACAGTTCGGGCCAGAAGTTAGCTGGGAGAAGCACATCTCATGTACGTTGCTGAGACTGCCTTTCTTGCACCCCAGCTTGTTTGACTTGTGTTGGCTGGCTCTCCATGCACTAGGACTAGCTCTTAAGCCTGTATCTCCGATTCCTCTGATGCTCGGCTGCTGATCTCATAGAACCTGCTTTTCCTGGAGGAATTAAATAAATGTATCAGACCTACTTTTTTAGAGGACTTCAGTAACTGAAAAGTCACTCAATCATACCTTGAATTGTGACATTTGATTTCAAAGTAGTGCTGCAGGTAGTGCAATAATGCCAAAAAACATTGCATTCCTTTGCAGCTTTCATCATTATCGTTTGGCTCAGTAGCACAAATCTGTGAGAAATAGAGATACATGATACAACAGAAGTGAAATGAAGAAGAAAATATGTGGAAAGGAAATGTCTGAAGTAAAGCTTAAATTAAATTCTAGCTCGTATACGAATGACAGATCTATAACATTCCCTCTTCTCCTAGATAATTCTCTTGTGCACAACATTAGCAAACAGGGCATGTACGTTCCCATCGATGAGCACTTACACTCCAGTGCCTTGAGTAGCACTAATGTCAGACAAATGTTCAAAGGAGGCCTCTCAACCAATTATGGACTGGAGCAGTCTACCAACGAATAATATCCTAGCCTACCTACCTTTATCTGACAGCTCCAATTGCCTCACCACCTTTTTTCCCCCCAGGAACCAGCATGTCCCTCCTCTACCTGGAGTCATGTTAAGAGAAATTTCCAAAAACACAAATAAATTTCTTACTGATTTCTATTCAAACTGATTCAATTCAAAACCATTGACCTTTAGGATGACCTTCAGTTATTTAATCTCTGAATGGTCTGGTTTTCTAATCTGTGAAAAGAAGGAAATAAAACTACTTCTTCCTTTGTCTTCCCTTGTTGGAAGACAGGCTTGGGGAAGAAGGTTCTGTTTCTTGCTAGAAGAACATACGCTGATGGCACAGCGTGGTATACATTGCTGGTGCAGGCAGGATGGATCATTTTTCTCAGCATGCCTATGAAGAAATAAGATATTTGAAAGGGAAAGCCAGAAAACTAATGAAGAACTTACTAAAGTGCAGCCAAAGGTTACCTTGCTCATCAATTTTGCACTGATGGTACTTGGGCACAGAAACTAATTGCTAGTCAAGATACTCTGTTCATTCATTTGTCTTCCTTCTAAATGTGTTTATTCTTCATGTACATCACTTGATTTGATTTGCATGAGGTGGAACATTTCTGAGTGATATTTCTCATCTGCAAGAGATAGATTTTAATTTTTTATTTACTTTTTTTTCATTCCTAGCAGAGCTTCTCCACTGCAAATGCAGAAACATTTGCAGGTCTTTTGATGACAAGCTTGTGCTTCTCTTGCATTCCTCCAAGTCATAGGATTTGATCCTGAAAATAATTGTATGTTATGAAACATCCCAGCTTCATTTAGCTTACTTTTATAGTCCTGCAAATACCGTACTGCAATACATATAGAGGAAAAACTGCTTGTTTCTAAAGCTGCGTAAGCTGAGTTATCACAATGTATCACTCACCTGACGGAAAACTGTGCTGATTGCAGCTCAAAGTAACCTGAGGGTTCTCAATGTATATAAAATATGCAGAATTACCACTATCTATGCCTGATGATACCTGCTGCTCAGTATCAGCCTGTCTGCAGTCCGTACTAAAGAATCTCTTTGTTGTATGAATGTGACTGAAAAGTATGGTAATGCTGCATTGTTGGAAAATCAAAGCCCTCTACAAGCCTCTGTTATGTCACAACATAGAGTAAAATCTTTTAGGATCTTTCTCTATGCAAAAATGTGGGGAGGACAATGTAATACAAAAATAGACAATTTATTCCTGGCAGCAAGTTCATCTTCTTTCAGTTCTCTTTCACCAGAGAAAGAGCTATTATTGTTCTGTCTTCTTCAAAAGCAGGAGAGGGAAGCTCACCACTTACAATAAAACCCAGTGGGTCGCCAGGAATGCACCGTATGGCCTTTGTCAATCATTTATACGTGAATTTTGATACCCTTTTTACTAGAGTATTTGTAATTGCTACCTCCTCCAATTGCTTCCTGATACATCCCTTAAAAAGTAGCTTGATTACCAACAAGAAAATCAGGAAGACCAATACAGAGTAACAAATCAAAATGATATCTCATTACAAATTTATCTTCATAAGGATCCCATGTCCCTCAGTTCCCGTGGCTCATCTCTTTTCCTTTCTGCAGGCAGTGAAAACAGGAAGGATGTCAAACTTGAAAATACATTTTTCCTTCCTCACTAGAAAGAAAAATTCTATTTATTTTTCCAAGCTCTCTATTGAGATGTCATCCAAGAAGTAAGGTTCACTGCTGAGTCTAAATGCACTTGATACTCAAAAGAGAAATACCACCTGGAAATACACTCAGAAATACAATTGTGTCTGTTCGTCATTGAAGGTGTATCAGAAAAGTAGGTGTTTTTAGCAAAAAGAAAGCATAAAACTCAAAAGCCTTTCCCAAGTCATTTGTAGATTTGAGCTTGTGGTGACCACCAAAATGAAATAAATCTGCAGGCCTTTAATTTCAAAAATCCACTTCGTTACAGGCCTGTGAGAGACAAAAAGCCTCAAAACTAATGGATGTCTTGCAAGAATCCTTCCTGTGTTTAGAAACCGGAGAGGATTCTTTTGCAAGAGAAACTGGAAAGTCCTGAGCAACACAGAACACGTTTCTTAGTTTAAAACATTCTGAACTTTTGTGAGCAAAGCCATCAGGGCTGAGTGCTTTGCCAGGCCTCCTGCCTCAAGTCCTTCCCATGTTATTAGGTCCAGCAGATGAACCACCTGCTCCAGAGTAAAACTTGTGTGGTGGACCTGAGTTAGGAAATCATTTATGAAATACGAGCGGGGATTTTTATAAATTGACAGGAAAACTTGTTTAATCTCCCTTGCCTTTTTAGTAATCCCCTCTTCAGTCACAGTCTCTCTAATTGCCTGCTGTTGGACCATTTTTCTCAGAAATCCCTCCGAACCATGTCTGGTTTATTTCCCTCAGCAAATAGTCTGCTTTTAGCTAATTTTATAAAACACTCTGTGTTTGCTGAGTGAAATTTTCAGCTGCCCTCTGGCAGTGATGAGCTGACTCAAAGCATTAGAGTTTCTGTTTTGAGCGTGTATCATCTGCAACTAGCTAATATTTCTCTCCTGGATTGTCACAATGACTTCATGTTCTTTTCTTGCAAATCCACTATTTTAATTGCTTTGTCAGAGTCCCCTCAGGTCACCATGGTGGCTATGCCATTAACCCTGTACTTATCTGTCAAATACAGATTTTAAAGTGTCCGTATACGTATTTTGCTGTCATACAAAGTAAGTTAAGGAGAACTTGCCTCCGTGCAACTCTTCAGCATTAGAGGAGTGAGGTCTTAAGATATTCTATATTGAAAAACCTTCATACGTTTCCTGTTTGGGGCTTCAGTGAATAGAGGTAAGATAATAATGCTGGAATTTAACTTCCAATGTCTGATCAGGGGCTGCTCTGTGCCCTTGTGCCCTGTGTGTTATAGTCCTAAACTTCATCCGCTTTCTTGATCTTGAACAGTTCTAGTCCGAGGTTCTTCTCATCTTGAAGAAGGGTTGAAATTGCCGTTCCATGCAATAATTTCTTGGATGTTAGCAGCAAGGTAAAGTGATTCTCTGAAATGAAAAAAAAAAGCTATGATCTCTTTTGAGAATGTGAATATTCATGGTGGTGGTACAGGTCTCATTTATCATCCCTTCTGCACAGTATGTGGTAGCAAATGAGAAGGGGACAAAGTGTAAATGCTTGCTGAAGTAGGAATTACTATTTATTAATCTCTGCTTTTGTATACTACAAAGAGAGAAGTACACTTCTGTGCTGAAATATCTTTGTCATTTTAAGTATTTATTTCTGTCCAGGTGTATTTCTTAGGCACTTGTAATGTCTGCCTTGAGGGATTTAAATCTGTAAGCACCATCTGTTGCTGTTTGGTGTGGACACATATGGCTGAAGGATATGATATTAGTGGAGATAGGTGTTCTGTGCGGCTGCTACAGACTGAACAGACAGTGCCCGTTTCCTTCACGCTGCTGACTGAGCACCATTTTGTGTCCATCTAAGAGAATAATCAACTAATCCCAAATCCTGAGCAAAAAAACCCGCATGTTTAAGCTCAGTTTGTGCTTTAAAAAACGTGAAGAAGACAATGTCCGTTCTTTTTCAAAAGCATTTTGAGACTTGTGCCCTAGGAAATAGAGGCTGAGCTGTAAAGACTTTCTTAGTCTTGTAGCCTCTGTCCTCAAATGAACTGTTAATTCAGCCCTTCTAAATGGATGGGGAAACAAGACTAGTAAATGCACACCCTGAAAATATCCGTAATGTATTTCAAGAGCGTTTATGTAGTTTCCAGAAAAGGAGTGACACGGGGAGAAGTTTGCTGTGAGCTCCCCCTCAGCCACCCCTCCTGCATTGCTCCCTGTGTGACCATTGTCTTCAGAGAGAAGCCGAAGCCACAGCCCGTCTGAGCAGTTCCCCACAGGGTCCAGCTGTAAATAAAGTGGGGACAGGGGCTGCTATGAGCCATGTCACAACGAGTTGTTTCACTCTCTTTCCTGCAGTAATTTCCTTTGCCAGCTTAAATCACAAGAACACTTTTCCAGCCAGCTTGCTTAGGACGTAATGGTAAATTGTAGCGGAGGTTTAAAGTTTATTATAATTTAGTGTTTCATTCAAAATTAAGTAGCACACTCCTGTGGTCCCTGGGTAAATGGCCATATCTTAAACCCACACTCCACACTTTTCAAATGACGGGCTTGTTCTGCCGTTTTGCCTTGCAGGCCGGCTGCCCTCCTACTTTGTTTCCAGGTCCCCCTCTTCCCTCAACTCGTTTATCCAAAATTTTGCGGTGCTGTGTTCGAAGTGTGCTTCTCTTGAGCCCATGCGTACTCTTTTCTATGCCTGATGTTTCTTTTAGCTGAAAACTGGCTATGTCTTAGCTGTCTTTGGAGCAGGAGTCTGGAGCCTGGTTGCTGCATGGCCAGACCTAAGCAAGAACTCAGCTCCTCATAATCAAGACATCTTGAGCTAGTGAATTCATGAAGTTAACATCTGAATCACACCCTGGGGTGTCATTCCATGTTTACTACAGAAGAAGCCTGGGGTGACCATGCTGCTAATTTGGTTAGGCATTTGAAGTTAAACAAGATGAGACGAGACTTTGAGTCTCACGTTTAGCCTTCGGAAGCATCAACCCTTCTAGCCTAGAAAGAAGTGGGCAGGTGAGTGTCTTCCACTTATGTTGTCTCATTATCTGCGTGTTTTTCTTACCACTCTCTGGCTCTTCCAGCAACCTTTTTTTTTTTTTGATTCTAAATCCACAGTGTGTAGCCGTCACAAACGTGTAAACAAACGCATTCACAGTTTTAACAGAAAAATAATAAAACTATTGTCTAGCTCTCCATATGTTCCTCAATCTTCCAGTAGAAACCCAAATCCAGGACATATTTCTTGTTCTGGCTTAAAGCTAGAGTCTGTATTTACTTTGGTGAGTGGCTAAGGATTCTGTTTTTTAAGTAACTGTAGCTTCAGTAGCATGATACATTACAAGCAGAAATTACTGTGTGTTTAAATCAAGCAGGTGAAATACCCCGGTGGCTTGCTGCTCCGGCCACAGCAGCTTAGCAGTGGTGCCGGCTGAGGATGGTTACCCTCCGCTCTCCTGGGCAGTCGGTTGAGTGGGTGAAAACTGATCCTCCTTGCCTCGCTTTTCCTTCACTCTGAGATCCTTGTCCTCCTTAGGAAACGGGATGATGAGGAGCAGAAATCGGGCTCAGATGGAATGGCTGAAGGGCTCTTACCTCTTGGTGCAGATCAGCATTTAAGGGATGAGGCAGAATTTAGTTTTCTCACTGCACCATGCAGCCTCCGACTTTCAGCCAATGACTGCAAATGAAATGTTTTTCCACAAATTGCCTTTATGTGGAGAAATCACACGTTTTAATTGAGCCGCTGTTTTATTTTTGTTTTTTAATGTTTCATTTTGTATTTCCATGGGATTTCTGCAGGCATTTTCACTACACTTTTCTGGATGGGTGCTTCCAAAAAAATCCTTATTATAGGAAGGAAAGATTCTACCCATGACAGGATAAGCCTGAATCTGCGATTAAATCAAGCTGTTCTGTAGCCTAAGAATACATATGGTAATTTTGAGTAGTAGCTCTATATGGATAGTATCAATGTCTTCTGCTTCCTTGAGTATGAAAAATTCCATGTGAAATTGTATCTCCCATGTGTTTTACTGTTTATATGTATTACTGCTGTCACATTTCTAGGGCATCATCATAGGAAGGGGAAAAATGTGAGAGAGGAAATTTATTGACCAACTTGTCTCAGTCAAAAAAAGTATGAAATTTGGCTTTTGTCCACATTTAGCACCATTTCCATTAGCTGCTCTAAGCATCAGCCTTGGGACTTTCAGCATGAGTTTTTTGGGTTTTTTTTCCAAATAGGATAAAATTGTGAAGAACTCAGAGATATCTTTCATTTATTTAATTGTACAGTAGCTGCTGATAGTTTTATGTCTTTCATCTTATGGGTCTGATATCGTGTGCCTTTAACTGCCTGTAAGACTGTAGCTGAATGAAATGTAGATTGATTTTTCTGTGCTGCTTTTTCTCCCTTTCTCTTTTCCTTGACAGCGAGCTGCCTCATTCCCCTCAGAATCTTGTGGCCACTCTAAATTCCTCATACAGCCGCAGCGTGATGCTCTCCTGGGTGCGTCCGTTTGATGGAAACAGCCCTGTTCTGTACTACATGGTCGAGCTCTCAGAGAACAGTGAGTAAAGTCAAATATGTTTCAACCTCATGTTCTTCTTAATTATTCAGCCTTCTTTCAGACTTGCCTTTTACCAGAGCTACTAACAAAATGTTACTGTTGTTTGCTAAAGGAGAGAGAGTGTTCATGAAGGGGAAGCCCTGGGTTTTGCACTCAATTGTTTTCAAGCTGAAAGAGTTAAACAAGAAAAAGAGGCTCGAGATGGTGGAGTTGTGGTTCAGGAGAGCCTTCGTTCCACCTCTGGCATCGCCAGCCACACTTGAGGCACAACAGCTCATTCCTCGGTGCTTCTATTCGACATCTGTAAAATAGCAGTAGTCATATTTTATTTCTTCCCATGGTTGTCTTTTGCTCTCGATTCATAATATCTTGATACATTCAGAGCCCAAATTCCACCTAAAAAATGCAGGCAGGGTGATGATACAAGGAACTGATGATCTGTCAGAGGAAGAAACTTGATGTCAATAGGAGCTACTACCTTATCTGTATATGGGTTCATACATTTCCTTCGCTTTCCCTAGGTTATCATTTTACACCCTTCTTTTAGGTAGGTGGTTGAGGATGCTTAACTGTAAGGTATCCAGATATCTAGCTTCATGGGTTACAAACCTGGTCATTGGGAATTGCCACTGCTCACAGTTTACTCATGCTGTCTGTCTGGTCCTCCGCGGCTCTCAGTTTGCAAGGTTATTCAGGGACATTGCTAATGCCTCTTTAGGAGTTGATGGAAAGATGAGGTTATATGGAAATTGGTCACCTTGGCAATACTTTCTAATCTCTATCGCCGTAGGAGCTGGAAATCCAAGCTTAACAAGTGATTCTTGATGAAAAAATTAAGAGCATCACTTTTTCTGACATGTGGAAATTAGCCACTGCATAACTGAATGTGAAACAGTGCTGATTTTTGATTATCTAGAGAGTAGCGTTTTGTTTTGCCATACAGAGAGCTTGAGATGAAACTTGAGCTTCAGGTCACATACAAGCCTTTTGCTTTGCACGCTGGAGGGCATAACTTTTCAGATGTGGAGGTCCCAGAACTGGTGATCTTGACATCTGCTAGGCAAAGTGCAGTCTTCTAATCCTAAGCAGAATTCCCAAGTCATGTCCAGGACTGCTTTCCTTAAAACAGTTCTTTATGAGCAAAGACTCCTGATCTTTCTGTAACAAATTACTTGGAAAATTCCGTGTTCTGCCCTCACACCCCCTCTCTACCTTTTTATCACCACCTTCTTCTTTATTATCCCTCTTCTTTCCTTCCCCTCCTATTGACTACAGGCCAGGAACTGCCTTTTTGCTTTTCCGCACCTCTTCTTTCACCCAAGGTCGTTACCCTTTGCGTTTTGTGTTTCCCAGTGGCTTTGACAACAAGAAGCAAATGAACTCCCAGTCTGGGAACAGAGTGCAGAGGTACTAGAGCTGTGTTTACACAGAGACAGCAGAGAGCTGGTGGAACGTAGGAACTTGGGTCCTGTGCTGGCCTGCAGGGATGGGGAAGAGTCGTGAAGAGAAGAGGCAGCGCACTCTGCATGAGGAGAAGTTTGAAAGATCTGCAAGTGCTTTTCTAGCAAGGATACTTTGCGGTTCTTGTCTAGGAATGGGGTAAATGTGCCATCATTTTGAAAATGCTATCATTCATTCACTGAAATTTGTAGAAGGCTCAGCAAAAATCAACGCTAGTTCTCTAGAAATCGTGCAGACAGTCCCTCAGAACTCCACAGGATTCTGTAAACCCTTGCTCACTCCAAGATAGATCCAATAATTTTGGCTGATGGCATTGCAGTTTACCACTGAGAGAGTCTCTTTATCATTTACCATTTCGGCGAAGCTACTGAAGGTGAAGGGTTCTGGAGCAGAGGCTCGCGCCGAGGGACCCTTTCTCCGGTGGCAAAACCGCAGCGGCGAGGCGGCAAAAAGC
>Ga0181612_102031_pt1 | contig 26450 bp, 25 predicted proteins | sample HoacroProtozoa21_FD_119630 | JGI IMG/M metagenome (GOLD analysis project Ga0181612, IMG submission 119630) | Hoatzin crop microbial communities from Cojedes, Venezuel. Combined Assembly of Gp0051906, Gp0051904, Gp0051908
AATGACCCTCTGTTAAGAGCTGCCCCGACTGGGTCGGGCTAGACTAAATGACCCTATTTTATGGGTTAGATTTAATGATATTATGGATAAAAATACGAAAATATATGTGGCCGGGCACCGCGGACTTGTGGGCTCTGCCATTTGGAACAATCTGAAAGCCCGCGGTTATGAGAACCTCGTGGGTCGCACGCACAAGGAGCTCGACTTGCTCGACCCTGTGGCAGTGAAGGAATTTTTTGACAAGGAGCAGCCGGAGGCTGTGGTGCTGGCAGCTGCCCATGTGGGCGGCATTATGGCCAACCTCAACTACCGCGCTGACTTCATCTACCAGAACTTGCAGATACAGCAGAACGTGATTGGCGAGAGCTTCCGCCACGGAGTGAAAAAACTCCTCTTCTTGGGAAGCACCTGCATCTATCCGCGCATGGCCCCTCAGCCAATGCCAGAGGACAGTCTGCTCACATCGCCGTTGGAATATACCAATGAGCCTTACGCCATCGCCAAAATCGCAGGACTGAAGATGTGTGAGAGTTTCTCGATACAATATGGTTGCAACTATATCGCCGTGATGCCCACAAACCTCTATGGTCCTAACGACAACTTCCATTTGGAGAACTCCCACGTGCTGCCGGCAATGATCAGGAAAGTGCATCTCTCGAAATGCCTTAACGAAGGCGACTGGGATGCTGTGAGGAAAGACATCAACCTCCGTCCCGTGGAACGCGTGAACGGCAACAACAGCAACGAGGAAATCCTCGCCATACTCGCAAAATATGGCATCACTCCTGAGGCTGTTACGCTCTGGGGCACAGGAAGTCCGATGCGAGAGTTCCTCTGGAGCGAGGAAATGGCCGACGCATCGGTTCACGTGTTGTTGAATGTTGACTTCAAAGACACCTACGAGCCGGGAGCGAAAGAGATTCGCAACTGCCATATCAACGTGGGAACAGGAAAAGAGATTTCCATTAAAGAGGTGGCAGAGAAGATAGTGAAAGAGATTGGCTTCAAGGGCGAACTGAGATGGGATAGCTCAAAACCCGACGGCACACCGAGAAAACTCACCGACGTGAGCAAACTCCACCGGTTGGGATGGCACCATAAAGTGGAAATCGATGAGGGTATCAGCAAACTCTATAACTGGTATCTGCAAGGGATTTGCATTAACCACCAAACGAATTAATGGATAATGGAAAATGGATAATTAAAGCTGCCCGGAGGGCAGCTTTTTTTAGCTATTGATTATTGTTCTTCTTTCTTCTTTTTTAAGAAGTGGCGGGCTACAAAATATAAGACTGCGATTGCCACTAATGCTATGATAGCGAATTTGATGTAGTCGGCATACTCAGTGATTTTGTCGTTCAGTTGCTCTTCTGGCACGATGGCGTGGAGATACCAGCCGAGGGCAGCGAGGATGCTGTGCCATACGCCGGCTCCGATTGTGGTGTAGAGCAGGAACTTGCCGTAGTTCATTTTTGCCAGTCCGGCGGGAATGGAAATCAGGTGTCGTATGCCCGGTATGAGTCGTCCGGTGAGTGTTGCCACAATGCCGTGGTCGTCGAAATATTTCTCGCTTTTCTCCACCTTCTCCTGGTTGAGCAGACAGAGATGTCCCCAACGGCTGTTGGCGAAGCGGTAGATGATGGGGCGGCCCAAGAAATAAGCCACGACATAGTTGATTGTGGCGCCGAGGTCGGCTCCTATGGTGGCGAAGAGAATGATGAGCCACACGTTAAGGTTGCCTCCAGCGGCATGGTAGGCTGCCGGTGTAACGACGAACTCTGAAGGCACGGGAATCACCGTGCTTTCGAGCATCATCAAGAAGAGAATAGGTCCGTAGTTGAGATTTCCCAACAATGAGCTTAACCAGTTCATGCTTTGTCTGTCTTTATTTTTTTATACATATATTCATAATAGTCTTTCGGGTCCATGCCCTCCGGGAAATACTCGCTCAATACACTTCTTGTCTCCGCCGGTTGTGTCTCCGCGGAGATTTTTATGCATTTCAGAAACTCGTCTTTTTTCCCTAATTCATCGCAGCAGATGGCGAGTGCAGCATATCCTTTTTTCACGGTCTTGTCGCCGTTCTCACCCTCGAGGAGGTCTTTGAGAAACTCGTAGGCCATCTGATAGTAGTTGTTGTCCATCAGCGATGCCACCACCTGCATCTGCAAGTCGATGTCCTCATTGCCGTCCTGTATGGCTTCGATGAAAAACGAGGCGGCTTCCGGCACCCGGTCTAAGCCCAACAGAATGTGTCCCACGTTCACCTTGCCCGTGGGTGTCTGTGCCTCCCTGAGGTTTTTGAAATAGTTGAGATACTCCTCCGCTTTGTCTTTCTTTCCTATTTTCAGGTATGTCATGGCGAGCTCCGGATACACCTTGGCGAGCAGCCGTTCGTTGTAGCCAGCTTTCTGCTCTGCTTTCTGCAGTTCCTTCAGACCTTCCTCCGGTTTGTTGAGCAGACTGAGCATCGTTGCCGCCATCAAGTCATACCCCCCGTTCTCGGGTGCTAACTCCTGACATTTGCGGTAGTATTTCAGTGCCTCCTCATAGTTGCCAAACTCGTATAGCGCGTCGGCTTTGAGTTTCATCGACTCGTCGTCCTCGGGGTCGATGGCGATGGCATATTCAGCGCTTTTTATGGAGTCTTCGATTTCACCGTTCCACATCTGCGCCATCGAGAGCGAGTACCAGTAGTCGCTGTTGTAGGGGTCGTTGTCGATGAGTTCGTTGAAGAGCCGTTTTCCCTTTTCATATTCCCCGTTTTTCACGAGTGTGCGCGCCATCATCTCCTTAGCCTCTTCGGAGTTTTTCAACAGGTCTTTTCCTTTTAGGAGCCATTGAAGGGAGAGGTCGTAATAGTCGTACATCTCGAAGAGGTCGGCGGCGTCGAGCAGGAAATTTTCTCTCTCTTTGTCGTCGGTGATGATAGCGAGCCTCTGTGCGAGCACTTTGTTCGCACTTTCTGGCTGGCTGTCGGCGAGTGCCACTTCCGCTCTGATATACGCTGCGTCGTATTCCTGCTCGTAGGGTGATATCTGTTTTAGCAGTTTTTTCGCTTTGTCGATATCGTCTTCTTTATAGAGTGCGATTTTTATTTGCTGCGAAATCACCCTGATGTCGTCGGGGTGCAGTCGTACATTCTGTTTCAGAGCCTCTTCAGCTTTGTCCTCTTCTCTTATATCCCAGTAGTATTCCGCCAGGTCAGCGAGGTCGTCGGCGTCGAGGTATGGCATTTGCCCGCTTTTGCGCGCGTTTTCATATTTACTTAGAAGTTCTTGAAACTCATCGTCCAAGAAATATTCGTCTATATGTTTTTTTGCCACGTTGTTGTTATTCTTTAGAAATTTTCTTCCATGTGTCCTTGAGCCCCACGGTTCTGTTGAACACCAGTTTGTCTTCTGTGGTGTCGGGGTCGAGCGTGAAGTATCCTATTCTTTGGAATTGCAAGTAGTCTTGCGGTTTCATCTCCTTGAGGTACTCCTCCACATAGCAGTTTGTCTTCACTGTGAGCGACTCTTTGTTGAGCAGTTCCCTGAAGTCTCTTTCGTCTGCTCCCGGGTTTTCCACGCTGAAGAGGCGGTCATAGAGTCTCACCTCTGCCTTGAGCGCATGGTTTGCGCTTACCCAGTGGAGAGTGCCTTTCACCTTTCTGTTGGCGCCTTCCATACCGCTCTTGCTCATCGGGTCGTATTCAGCATAGATTTCCTCGATGTTTCCCTCAGCGTCTTTTTTGCATCCGGTACACATTATTATATATGCGTTTTTGAGTCTCACCTCTTTTCCCGGTGAGAGTCTGAAGAATTTCTTCGGTGCGTCTTCCATAAAGTCGTCGCGCTCAATCCATAGCTCTCGGCTGAAGGTGATGTTGTGTGTGCCGTCGGCCTCGTTTTCGGGGTTGTTCACCGCCTCCATCTCCTCTGTCTTTCCTTCGGGGTAGTTGGTGATGATGAGTTTCACGGGGTCGAGTACTGCCGATACCCTTATTGCTTTTTTGTTGAGGTCGTCTCTCACTGCCGCCTCGAGGAGCGCATAGTCGTTGAGTGCGTCGAATTTGGTGTATCCGATGCTTTTGATGAAATTGCGTATGCTCTCGGGCGAGTATCCTCTGCGCCTCATACCGCAGAGAGTCGGCATTCTGGGGTCATCCCATCCGCTCACAAAACCCTCTTGCACAAGTGCGAGCAGTTTGCGCTTGCTCATCACGGTGTAGGTGAGGTTGAGTCTGTTAAACTCGATCTGCCTTGGCCTGTAGTCGTATTTCTCGCCTTTGTCGGAGTTGTATTCCTCGAGCATGTCGATGAAATAGTCGTACAGTGGTCTGTGCGGCACGAACTCGAGTGTGCAGATGGAGTGGGTGACGCCTTCGAAGAAGTCGCTTTGTCCGTGTGCGAAGTCATACATCGGATAGCAGTGCCACTTTGTTCCTGTGCGGTGGTGTGGTGTCTGTATGATGCGGTAGATGATAGGGTCGCGGAAGTGCATGTTGGGGTTTGCCATGTCGATTTTCGCCCTTAGCACCATTGAGCCCTCCACGGCCTCCGGTGTGTTCATCTGTTTAAACAGTTTGAGGTTTTCCTCCACGGGTCTGTCGCGATAGGGTGAGGGAGTGCCTGGCTCTGTGGGTGTTCCTTTCTGCTGTGCTATCTGCTCAGAAGTTTGCTCGTCCACGTATGCCTTTCCTTTCTCTATGAGCCAGATGGCGAAGTCATAGAGTTTCTGGAAGTAGTCGGATGCGTAGTAGATGTTTCCCCACTTGAATCCGAGCCATTGTATGTCTTCGAGTATAGCTTCCACATACTCGGTGTTTTCTTTTGTCGGGTTTGTGTCGTCGAAGCGCAGGTTGCACACTCCGTTGTAGTTTTCCGCCACTCCGAAGTCCATGCAAATAGCTTTTGCGTGTCCTATGTGGAGGTGTCCGTTGGGCTCTGGCGGGAAGCGTGTCTGTATCCTGCCATTGTTTTTTCCCTCTGCGAGGTCTTCCTCTACGAATTGCTCCACGAAGCTGATGCTCTTCTTCTCTTCTGCCGGCATTGCCGTCTCATTTTCTTTCATAATCGTATCAATTATAATATTTTCAAATCTCAAATTGCGACGAAGTCGCTTAATTGTCAATTGTTTTAGGGCTGCAAAGTTAGTGAAAATCTTCGATTTTTCGTAATAAAATTCGATTTTTTTGTGCTTTTTGGGCAAATATGTTTTTTAACATATCAAAAAATTTGGAATGTGTCGGAAAAAGCTCTACCTTTGCATCTGTTATCCTGAATACAATCTTTTTACCTTAAAGTGCTAATGCCTATTGGAGTAGGGCCCAGGCTGAGAAGCCAGGGCCCTTACATTTATTTAATGTTTCTCTCGTTCAGCGCTTTTGAGTATTTTGCCGCATTTTGCAGGTGCTCCTTGTATGTTGCCGCGAAATTGTGTGTGCCGCTGAAGTCTTCTTTAGCGCACATATACAGGTAGTCGTGATGCGCATAGTTAAGCACGGCTTCCACTCCTGCCACGGTAGGAATCCTGATGGGTCCCGGTGGCAGTCCGGTGTTGATATAAGTGTTGTATGGACTGTTGTATGACAGGTCTTTCAGATAGATGCGCCTTTTTGAGAAGTCGCCGATGGCGAACACCACTGTGGGGTCGGCTTGCAGGGGCATGTCTTGTTTGAGTCTGTTGATATACATGCCTGCCACCATTGGCTTCTCGCCGTTGTTGGTGGTTTCCGCGTCCACGATGCTTGCGAGGGTTGTAACTTCCACGGGTGTGAGCCCGGCCGCCTCCGCTTTCGCTTTCCTGGCGTTGTCCCAGAACTTGTCGTGCTCTTTCTTCATTCTGTCGATGAACTTCTGCTCTGTTACGTTCCAATACATCTCGTATGTGTTGGGGATGATGAGGCACACCATTGTGGTGCTGTCATATCCCAATGCTTTTACGATGCTGTCGTTGTGGAAGGCCTCGGCGAAGTCGATGCTGTCTTTCATCAACTTCTTGCCCAACACCCCTGCGAGTTCGTCCATTGTTCTTACCGAAGGTACGGTGAGCATCAGCGGTGCCTGCTGTCCTCTTTTCAGGTTGCGGAACACGGTGATGGGTCCGTCGCCCGGCTCAATCTTGTATCTGCCGGTACGTATTTTGCTTTCGTAGTCGCTATGACGAATCATCGTGCGCAATCCTGTCATTGCCCTTTTGTCTGCCAATGGCGTGATTTGTTTGTATATCGAGTCGCAGTTGTCATCTTCGTCGATATACACATACACCGCCTCCTCGCTCTTGTTCATCGAGGCGAAGAAATAGAGGTATAGCGTCGCCACGATAATCGCGGCGCACAAACCGCCGAGTATGCTGTAAATAATCTTACTCTTTTTCATTAATTTTTAATTCTTAAACCCTTGGCTTTTTAAATATAGCTGTCGGAGCTGCTCCTTGCGAGAGCCATTGCGGCGAAGCCGACATCGCCGTAAGGCGACACGCGCCGGGACGGCGCATAATTCTCAATTCTCAACCTTTCGATTTAGCGAGGGCAAAGGAAGCTTGCTTACTTTGCCGAGCGTGAGAAAGGTCGGCGAAGCCCATTCTCAATTCTCAATTCGAAGTCCCTTCTCCGATTCTTGTATATTTGAATCCGAACTCTTCGAGCTCTTCGCGGTTGTATATGTTTCTTCCGTCCACCACGAGGTCGCCTTTCATCACTTTCTTGATTACGTTCCACGAAGGCATGCGGAACTGTCTCCACTCTGTCATGAGCGCAAAGACATCAGCTCCGTCGGCTGCGTCATACATGTTCTTGCAGTATATAACCTTGTCGCCGATTCTCCGTTTGCACTCATCCATGGCGATGGGGTCGAACACCCTCACGATAGCCCCCTCTTCGAGGAGTTTGTTGATGACGATGAGCGACGGTGCTTCGCGCATGTCGTCGGTCTCGGGTTTGAATGCCAGTCCGAGCACTGCCACGGTCTTTCCCTTGAGGTCTCCGATGTGTTGCTTTATCTTGTTATACACCACATATTTCTGTTTTTCGTTCACCCTTTCCACGGCCTCGATCACTTCGAGGTGGTATCCGTTTTCGATTCCTGTGTGTATCAGTGCTTTCACGTCTTTGGGGAAGCAGGAGCCTCCGTATCCGCACCCGGCGTAGAGGAATTTTCGTCCGATACGTGTGTCGCTTCCTATGCCTCTTCTCACCGCATCAACATCGGCACCCACGAGTTCGCAGAGGTTGGCGATGTCGTTCATAAATGAGATACGTGTGGCGAGCATGGCATTTGCCGCATATTTGGTCATCTCTGCCGAGGGGATGTCGGTGAAGATCACGCGGAAGTTTTGGATGAGGAACGGCTGGTAGAGCCTTGTCATCACGTCCTGGGCTTTTTTCGACTCTGTGCCCACCACCACTCGGTCGGGGCTCATGAAGTCTTTTATTGCCGCTCCCTCCTTGAGGAACTCCGGGTTGGAGGCTACGTCGAAAGGCACGTCCACGCCTCTCTTCTGGAGCTCTTCCTCGATTACCGCCTTCACTTTTTTTGCGGTGCCTACCGGCACTGTGGATTTAGTAACGAGGATAGTGTATTTCTTGATGTTCTGTCCGAATTGCCTTGCCACGGCGAGCACATATTTGAGGTCGGCGCTTCCATCCTCGTCGGGTGGGGTGCCAACGGCCGAGAACACCACTTCCACGTCGTCCAGTACGCTGGTGAGGTCAGTGGTGAAGTGCAGGCGGTCGTATTCCACATTACGTTTCACCAGCTCCTCCAGTCCTGGCTCGTAAATAGGCATCTCGCCATTGTTCAATTTATTTATCTTCTCCTCATTCACGTCAACACAAGTAACGTGAGCTCCCATTTCGGCGAAACATGTTCCTGACACCAGTCCCACATATCCCGTTCCAACAATTGCTATGTTCATACTATTATAAAGTTAAATTCCTAATACAATGGATGGTTCTATATTAAGTTTCTTACTAATTTCTCTTGCATCTTGCAGAGAAGGTTCTCTCTTGCCTGTGAGGTAGTTGGAAAGTTTAGAGGGGCTGATACCCAAAAGTAGAGAAAGGTTCTTTTTGTTTAATCCCATTTCATACATTCTCAATTTAATAACATCCACAAGCTTTGGTTCACCAACAGCAAAATGGGCATCAGAATAGTCTGCTACTAAATTTGAAAGTAGCTCTAATTCTATAAAGTCAGGACTGTCCGCTGGCGTATTGTCATCAACTAGTGGAAGTAGTTCTTCAACTCTTTTTACAGCCCAATTATATTGTGAAATTGTTTCTATTTTTGTCATATTAATTATATTATTTTGCAATCTATTTTATCATATTCTTTGTGAGTACCAATAAATCTTATATACACAAATTGAATCGTAAACTTTATTACAATAACAATTCTGTATTCATTTCCTTTAATATTGAATACATATCTTTGGTTTCCTACGCTATCAACGCTATTGAATGTCTTTTTTACGTCAGCGAAGCAGCTCCACTTGCTTCTTTTAACTATAGTTGCCCATTCTTGTATAGCAGTCTTAGCTTTTGGATTTTTATGAATGTATTCTTTTAATGTCTGCTCTGTAAATATTCGCATATTAACAATATTTTCTGCAAAGGTATGAAGAATTTTTTGTATTTGCAAGTAAATCTTTGATTTTGTGATAATTTGCGTTGAAAAAAGTGTCAGTTTTTCTTTTTTGCGATATATTCTTCTATTTGTGCGAAAGTTTTGAGACCTTTGGCATAGTACAGCCAAACGATGGAGATTTGTTTTCGCTCTTTGATGTCGTGTGTGGCGGCAGCGGTTTGTATTCTTTTCCTGTCGCTGTCGAATCTGCTGCGCCATTTCTTGAAGTCCTTGCGGGCTTTGTATATGGCCTTGAAGTCGGCGACGTTGCCTTTGAGCAGCAGTGTCTGCCATGCGGCGATGTAGTCGAGAAACCACCTTATGCGCATTACTTTCTTCAGCTCGTTGTCGGGCAGGTTTTTATAGAGCATCGTAAGGTTGTTGCGGAAGTTGAGGTAAGTCTTTCGCGGGTTGTTTTTCGGCAGCGTGCCTCCTCCCACGTGATACACCTGGCTGTCGGGAATGCAGTAGATTTGTCTTCCGAGCAGTCGGAGGCGCCAGCAGAGGTCTATCTCCTCGCAGTGTGCGAAGAAGCGAGGGTCGAGGCCTCCGGCGGTCCAGTAGTCCTTGCTCCTTATCATCATCGCCGCGCCTGTGGCCCAGAAGAGTGGCATCTGATAGTCGTATTGCCCCTCGTCGTTTTCCACGCTGTCGAAGACCCTTCCTCGGCAGAAGGGGTATCCGTATCGGTCGATGAATCCCCCTGCCGCGCCGGCATATTCGAAGGCGTCTTTGTCGGCTTCCGAGAGCAGCTTCGGCTGGCACGCCGCCGCCTCCGGGTGGTTGTCCATAAATTCCACTAAGGGCGTGAGCCAGTGGTGCGACACCTCCACGTCGGAGTTGAGTAGCACGAAATAGTCGGCCCTCACTTGCTGCAAGGCCCTGTTGTATCCTTCCGCAAAACCGTAGTTTTTATCTAATCGGATTAACTTCACCTCCGCCTGCTCTTTTGCGAGATATTCCAAAGAGCCGTCGGTGGAGGCGTTGTCGGCCACTATCACCTCCGCCTCGTCGCGGGTATATTCCAAAAGCGTGGGCATATACTTCCTCAGCATCGCCTCGCCATTAAAATTCAATATCACTACTGCTGTTTTCATAAAAACAATACTAGCCTTAATCTAAAATATTAATGGTTTCTAACCCTCTTTTCCTCATCTCTTCCTTTCCGATGTTATCGATTACAGCCTCTTTCCATGCTTCTTTCATAGCAACTGACTTGCGGAAAGCGCTGGCTGCCTCTTCTCTATCCTTAAAGTTTCGTATCATAGTAAACCTCCTTTAGCGACGTGGTCGCATTAATTCTTCATTTCTCACACTAAACGCCGGAACGGCGTATAATTGTCAACCTTTCGATTCAGCGAGGGCAGAGAAAGCTTGCTTTCTTTGCCGAGCGTAAGAAAGGTCGGCGTTAGCCAATTCTCAATTCTCAATTCTCAATTCTCAACTCGCAACGCGTCTCCTTTTGCGTTGAAATTCCCGAGTGTAACTGTTGTCAGCTCATTATCCAGTGCCGGGTCAGCGATTGCCGGCGGCAGTTCCACTCTGATATAGTTGTCGGTGAAGCCGTGCATGGCCTTTCCTTTCGGTGCTTTTTCGAACAATACGGTGCGTGTTTGTCCGATGAAACTGCTGTAGAAAGCCTTCGTTTTTTCGTCGGAGAGCGTGAGCAGTCGGTGGCACCGTTCTTTCTTGTCTTTGTCGTTCACCTTATACGGTATTTTGAGTGCCGCTGTGCCAGGGCGCTCGGAGTAGGGGAACACGTGGAGCTGGCTCACGTCGAGGTTTTTTAGGAATTGGAATGTCTCCTCGAAGAGTTCCGGTGTCTCGCCCCTTGTGCCTGTCATCACATCCACTCCGATGAACGCGTCGGGCATATATTTTTTTATAAGGTGTATCTTGTGCGCGAATAGTGCCGTGTCGTATCGGCGGTGCATAAGTCTTAGCACCTCGTCGCTTCCGCTTTGCAAGGGAATGTGGAAGTGGGGCATGAAGGCGCGGCTTTGGGCGCAGTAGGCTATCAGTTCGTCGCTGAGCAGGTCGGGCTCAAGACTGCTGATGCGGTAGCGTGCTATCTCCTCCACTTGGTCGAGTGCTTTCACGAGGTCGAGGAACGTCTCGCCGGTGTTTTTGCCGAAGTCGCCGATGTTCACTCCGGTGAGCACAATCTCCTTGCCTCCCTCCGCCGCCGCTTGACGGGCTTGCTCTACTAAAGAGGCGATGGACGGACTGCGGCTGAAACCGCGTGCGAAGGGGATGGTGCAGTATGTGCAGAAATAGTCGCAACCGTCTTGCACCTTCAGGAAGTATCTCGTGCGGTTGCCGCGGCTGCAACTGGGAGCGAAGCTCCTTATGTTCTTGGTCTTCTTTGCGAAAAACTGCCCTTGTTTAGATACTTCGCCTTTCCCCGAATTTTCAACGATATCGCCTTTCGCCGAAATTTCAGATATTTCGCCTTTCCCCGGGCTTTCAAATGCTTTGGCTTTTATAGCGTCTCTGTCAGAGTCAGGGGTTAAATCCTTGGCTTTGCTTTTTATCGTGCTTTCGTTGATTTCAGCAGTGGTATTATCCCGTTCTTCCCATGCCTGCGAAAGATATTGTATCAGGTTTGCTTTCTCGTCGGAGCCGAGTACGAGGTCCACTCCGTCGATGCTTGCCACTGTCTCAGCCTTGAGTTGTGCGTAGCATCCTGTAACGATGATGAATGCTCCGGGGTTGGAGCGTGCCATACGGTGAATGGCTTGCCGGCATTTGTGGTCGGCCACTTCCGTAACCGAGCAGGTGTTTATAAGGCAGATGTCTGCCTGCTCCCCCTGCTTCGCCGGGGTAACGCCCATCTGCTCCAACATCTTTGCGAATGTGGAGGTTTCAGAAAAATTCAACTTACACCCGAGAGTGTAGTAGGCCGCTTTCTTGCCCTGAAATGCCGAACTGTCTATCATGTTCAAATCTTTTATCTTCTTTCTGCCCGTTTTGTAAGTAAATGGACAATGAAGAATATCCATCGCCGGAACGGCGATTTAATTCTCAATTTGCGACGAAGTCGCAACATAGTCGCACCTTACACCTTATATATAATATATAATATATATGCCTCGCCGAAATTATTGCATCGGCTTGCCAATGTTTATTGTCAATTCCCACACAAAACGCCGTAAGGCGTATAATTCTCCATTCTCCATTCTCCATTCTCAATTAAAATCGGGTGCAAAGTTAGTGAAAAATCTCGAAAAATCGTGCTTTTTTGTCATTTTCTTTTTTCTTTACAAAATGCGCTAAAATTTTAACACTTTGTAATTTGTTGATTTACAATATGTTAGAAAAAAGTTACAAAAAAGGATGAAAAAAAATCGAAAAAAAAGAACAACGAATTAAAAAAAGTGAGTACCTTTGCAGCGTTTTAGAGAACAAATGATTGTTTTACAGATTTAAAAAGGCAAAGAAAATGAAAAAATTAGTTTTGATGTTCGTAGCTGTAGCAGCTATCTCATTCGCATCATGTGGTGGTAACACTAAAGGTAACAACGAAGCAGCAGCAGAGGATACTGCAGCTGTTGAGATTGCAGAAGACACAACCGCTACTGATTCAGTTGTTGCAGATTCAGTTGCTGCTGATTCAGCTGAAGTTGCTGCTGAGCAGTAATCTTCGTACGAACAACGAGAGAGAAACGACCGTCGGGCATCGCTCGGCGGTTTTTTTGCATTAAATCTAATACCTGTTTTTATATGCGAAAAATATCCAATATTCATCATTTTAAGTTAAAAAAGGTTTAAATAAGCCATCTTTGCTATCTTTTTTAAGATTTTCCAATTTTTATTCGTAACTTTGTGGCTGATTTGAAAACATTAAATATTACTATATGGCTATAATAAATTGTCCTGAATGTGGAAAACGTTCAAACAAAAATACTATGAGTACGAAATTGAGAATAAGCAAGCTGCTGTCGGGTAAGTTGATGGCGGCATTTCTGTCGGCAACATTGTTGGCGGGTTTCAGCTCTTGCGGCAACAGCAGCAAGAAGGAGCTGAACAAACTGTTGTTGGAATGTGCTGACAACGACAAGACCGTGGACGCCTCCGACTGGTCGAAAATACAGACGTTCATCAATGACAACAAGAGGAACCTGAGGCAGTTCTACAGTGATGACAAAATCGATGAGGCTAAAGTGAAGGAGTATATCACTGACTTCTTCACCAACCGCCGTCCGTCGAAACAAATCTCGTTCTACGGCATGACGGGAGACGCCTTTATGAAGGTGAAGTTCTATCTCGAAAGGAGCGGAAGCACCTTCGGATATGACGCGCCACAAACCAAGGGCGACTTTAAGGCAGCTATCGTGCAATTGCTTAACAACATCCCCGGCGACAATGCCGCATACGAGAACTATGTGGTGAATGACAGCATTTACCCGTATCCCGGCACTTTCAAGGACTTCATCAGCGACCCCAACATATTCCAGACCACGAAGAATATCGGCAACGCCAAATATACCGACTTCAACAGCATCTTCTCATCAATCCTCGACGAGACGAAAAGCAATGAGCTGGGAATACTCGTCACCGACCTGATTTATTCCACCAAGGAGATGCAGCAAATCAGCGCGCAGAAAATCTTCAACGAGGAGACAGGCATGGCGAATGTGGCCTTCGGCAAGCACACCGGCGACAAGGCGGTGCTTGTTTTGCAGATGATGGGAGACTTCTCTGGGCCCTATTACCCGTACAACGCCGCCAAAAACACACAGTACAAGGGACAGAGGCCATATTATTTCATTATTATCGGCAACAACGATGACATCAGGCGGATCTCGACAGATGAGACATACAAGAATTTCGTTAGCTTCAATGACTTAGGAGGTTTCCAACATAGATGCCTTTTCGCAAAGACAGAGATGTATGAGCCTTACTTCACCATAGCCTTGGACAATGCCTCCAACAAGGGAAAATTCAGGGTTGACAGAGACAGCAGAGGCAAGGGTGGCACCGTGAAGGCAATCACGAAAATCGAGGCCGACCCCAATTCCGGCTCCTTCCAGTTCTCTGTCGCCGTTGACCTCAAGAGCGTGTTGGCCGACAAGGAATACGTGGAGGATGTAAAGAATTATGAAGTAAAAGGCGGAGACCCCTTCACCGTCGTGGAGGTGAAGGAAATCACCGCGGCCGACATCAAGCCGTCGAACAAGGACGCCTTGAGCCACGCCACACATTTCATTACCCTCGCCACAGACAAGTTCACGCATAAGCAGACACTGAGCGTAAAACTGCTCAACCGTCTGCCGGCATGGGTGGAGGCAGCGTCATCAGATGACGACACGAATACAAAGTCGGCTGACTTCAGCAAAACCACCTTCGGACTGAAATACTTTATGAAAGGCGTGTATGACGCATACAGGAACAAAAGCACAGAGGAACCCTGTTATTTTGATTTAAATATAGAATTAAACAAGTAATATTATGAGAAGAGAAATTTTATTAGTAGTGGGAATTGTACTGACAGCTTTGTATATTATTTTCGCACCGCAGTTTTATGAGTCATGCTATTACAGCCAAGGCTTCTCCGACTGGATGTATAATCAGAACATGTATCTGATAGTGGCCATCGTCGTGGTGCTGGTAGCCTGGATACTGGCATTCTTGTATTACAAGGTCATCGACAATATCTCGTTGTCGAAATGGTATCATTGGCTAATCTTCTTCGTTATAGCAGTGCTGCTGGCCCCGGCGGTAAACATCGTATATCCCAACAGCGTTTCGACGGAAGAGGGACAGGAGTTTATGGCCGACCTTCAGAATTTCGCCATCATCAATGTCGCCGTAACCGCCGTGTTCTTCTGCATAGCATCCGCGGCACTCTGCGGCTTCAGCACCAACTGTAAATACGTACCCGTAAAAATTGTAAAGGATTAAGATATGAGACTATTTTTATTCGCTGTCGGAGGCACAGGCTCGAGAATTCTCAAGCCATTGGTGATGCAGTGTGCTGCTGGCATGTGCCCGATAATCGACGGAAAAAGAAATGAGGACGTGGAAATAGTGCCCATAATCATGGACCCCCACGCCACAAATGAGAACCTCAAACAAACCGACCACCTGCTGCGATGGTACAGGGAGCTGAGGAAAGAGATATATAAGAACAAGAGCGACGGCAACGGAAGTCAGAGAGGCTTCTTCGACATTAAAATCTCAACACTGAGAGACGTGGTGCAGAATACCAACCTCAACGACACGTTCCTCTTCAACCTCGGAGGCATGGACTCAAAGAAGTTCGGTGATTTCATCGACTTTAAAAACATGCAGCCGGGCGACCAGGCCCTGTGCAGCATGCTCTTCTCCAACGACCAGCTCGCCACCACCCTTGGCATTGGTTTCGTGGGAAGTCCTAATATTGGCAGCGTCGCACTCAACCAGTTCAGGGACTCCGAGGAGTATAAGCAGTTCACCAACGTGTTCCGCAAAGAAGACAAGATTTTCATCATCAGCTCCATCTTCGGAGGCACCGGAGCCGCCGGATACCCCATCATCGTGAAGAACATAAGAAATGCGAGCAACGACAACCGCACCAATGGCGGCGACCTGAGCGACTCCATCATCGGAGCCCTCACCGTATTGCCATATTTCAATATCTCCGAGGATGAGAACAGTCAGGTGAACGCCTCTGACTTCATACAGAAAACAAAGTCGGCCCTCGAATATTACCAGCGCAACATCACCAAGGACAATGAGCCGTCGGTAAACGTGTGCTATTATCTTGGCGACGAGGCCCTCTCGAAAGCCTACGACAACGACCCAGGATACAACGGACAAAAGAACGACGCCCATATCGTGGAGTTCATAGGAGCATTAGACGTGTTCCATTTCCTCTCACTCCGCGACGAAGACCTCTCATCCTCCAACGGACATGCCGACACATGCCATAAATATGAGTATGGTTTCAAACAGGCTGTGGACGAGAATAAACATATCGACTTCAAGGATTTCGGCACCGCCAACGGAGTAGCTGTAATCAACGAGATGATCTCGAGGATGAAGAAATTCCACCTGCTTTACCTGTATCTGCAATACGGACTGTCAGAAAACCTCAGTGCGAGGTTCGCAAAAGACGCGCCGAGCCTCGACAGCTCGTTCTTGAACAGCAATTTCTTCACACGTCTCAAGGACGACTTCTTAGGAGAATACATCACGTGGCTCAAGGAGATGCAAAACAACCACAGGTCGTTCACACCGTTCAACCTCGAGACAGCGGAGCCGGCGAAGTCAATCACCGGTTACTTCAAGAAAAAGTCATTCTTTTCATCCTCCTTAGGCTATAGGGAAATGACCCAGCTGCTCAACAAAGCCAGCGAGAACAAAGCCAACAGCTTCAATGAAGGAGAGGCTCCAGGAAAACTCATCAAGCTGTTCGACATGGCGAGCGACGAGATGATAAGTGATAAATATTTCAGTCAAGCATAATTATAACATCATGACAAGCAACACATTAACATATAACCCCGCCCTGCAAGGCAAAGAGGGATGGATTGATGATGCAAGATATGACGATAAGGACATAGAAAACATCTCCGACCCCCAAAGAGGAAAAACAGTAACACCCAAAGTGGCCATACCAAGCCCCTTTGCGCAGTTTGACCTCGTGAAGAACGCATTCAAGCATATCGCTGCAACTAAAGACCTCAAATACGATGGAGTGAAAGCAGGAAAGATGGACGAGAGACTCGTGTCTTACGCTCTTGACATCGGGCAGCTCTTCTTCCATTTCGACGAGAGAAAAGACAAACTCAAAATCATCGAGTGGAACAAAGACAGAGTGTTCGACATGCAATACGGCATGGTCGCAGAGCCTACCCACAGGCTGATAGCGCAGACTCTCAAGATGTTTATGGAGCAAGACGGCAAAAGCTATAACTTCCAAGACATGCAGAACCTCTATTTCCTTAAATATGAGGATGATATCATCGGTTGCACATCACCGGTGACGCTCTTTATGGCTACACCTAATGCCATAAGGAAACAGTATGATATTGTGGTGGAGACAGGCATCAACCTCTTCAGCAAGATCAGGCCGCTTTATGAGAGAGAAGAGAAATATATAAAATTCCTTAACCTCATCTTCTCCGCATATCCAGAATTGAGGGAGAAACTGCCAGAGGTGCACGACTATCTGATAAAATGCAAAGACAACCTGCCAGCGCACGTGGCAAAGGAAATTTCTGACAACTATGGCGACATCAAAGCAGTGGACGTTACTATGCAGTCGCACTACGCAGAGAAATACGAGAACGACTATGCGCCCGTGGAGAATGTAAACATACTTGGAGTGCCACTGCATCAGGTGCACCAGAAAGATGTCAAAAAGGCAGTGCAAGAGAGCGACTTCGTAATCAAGGCCACATTAACAGAAGAGGGAGTGCAGTTGCCATTAGCACTGCAAAACAAACTCAACGCGCCGGCCAACGACCCGTACATATATATCGACAAGGCATGGGACGACGCGGTGAACTCCGTGCCGATGTTCGGAAGCCCCAACCTCAACAGCAGAGAGCTGCCACAGTCGGGAGGCATCATGTATCCCTGGGTGTCAACCAACGACTTCTTGGAGACATCGATTATAAAAATACAAGATTCGCCTCTGTTTAATGATGACAATTTCTTCGACGGCAACGTGCAGATGAAGAAAGGCCTGAAAAACTATGGCTACTTGCTGCCCCTTAAACCACTGTTTTTCAAATATTTCACAGCCAATGACCTAACAACTATGGTGTTCGGCAACAAGAAGATGATCGACATGGAAGTGGGCAAGGCCGATGACGGAAGGGAGATAGTGGACGTGACCCTGAGAATACCTATAAAGAAACCGGGCAAATTCGTTACGTTCAAGAGAACCTACGAGACCGGCAGGGAAATTTTTGACACAGAAAATAATATCGGCTCCGTGAAGCCGGTGGCTTTCTCACTATCCATCTTCCCGTTCGTGTCAAAGGCAAGACATAAGGTGATGCTCATCGACCGCTCGTTTAGAGACGAGAATATCGAGGGCAGTATGACTTACAACATCACCTCAAAGTTCTACAGGAAACAGAACGGGGCAAACGAGGAAATAAAAATCGACGAGCCAAGACAGAGAGACAGAAAGGAAGAGTCGGCAAGGACGGCATTCTTCTATAACGTGGATAATGACTTCGACTACATACAGTTTGAGTTCAAACAGGAGGGCGCAAGCATAGGCGACAATGCCGTGTTGGTGCCTAAGTGGCCGCTGCCCATCACCGGCTCGGCACAGTTCACATTCGCCGTGGACTTCGGCACTACCAACACCCATGTGGAATATATGAAGGATGACGAGCAGCCTCAACCATTGGAACTCAAGACAAATATCAATCCCTGTCTCGTGGCCACGCTGTATAAGAAAGATGAGGACAACCCTAACTCAACAGTGTTGTTAGACAACCTCAACAACATCCTCTTCTTGCCAAAGGAGATAGGAGGGAAGTACAAGTTCCCGCAAAGGACGGTGCTTTCAGAGAACGACAAGCTCGACGAGCTTGCGATAGACAAAATCGTGGCTTTAGGCGACGCCAACATACCTTTTATATACGAGAAGGGACCGATAGGCAATAACAACAAATTGGTGCCCAACTTGAAATGGAGCACCACAGAGGCAGCCGGCAAACAGGTGGAGGCCTTTATGACCGAGTTGATGGAACTGATGTACACCAAGGTGCTCCTCGACGGAGGTAAACCGGAGAAAACAAAGTTCGTTTGGTTCTACCCGCTCAGTATGTACAGCGGCGACGTGACGGCTTATTCAAGAGGCTGGCAGGCAGTGTTTGAAAAAACATTTGGCGTGGAGGCTGACAGTGAAAACTTCGTGAAAATGCCAGAGTCGGTGGCACCGTATTTCTATTATGTCAACAACCCCAAGACGAAGAGTTCCAACGCCACAGTGGCCTCTATCGACATCGGCGGAGGTACCAGCGACGTGGTGGTGTATAACAACAAAGACTTGGAGGGCAACAGGGTGAAGATACCGGAGTTCCTCACCTCGTTCCGCTTTGCTGCCAACACCCTCTTCGGAGATGCGTTCTCAAAACCCAACAGCGACGACAACCCGATGGTGAACAAGTATGTGGAGCATTTCTGGAAACTCTTCGAACAAGACAGGAGAAAATATAAGGACTTGAAAGCATCGCTGAAGAATATCGCCGACCGCAAAAGGTCGGACGACATCAACACATTCCTCTTCTCCGTGGCCGACTCGGAGGCAGCTGCTGGAAATAAAGTGTTTAACTACAACCAGCTGCTCAATGAAGACCGCACAAGGAAAGTGATATTCATATATTTCTATGCCTCAATAGTTTATTATGTGGTTAAGGTGATGAAACATCTTGGCATGCCTAACCCAAGGCATATCATGTTTAGCGGAACAGGCTCAAAGGTGCTGAATATCGTAGGAACTAAAGAAGAACTGAGTCAGTTTACCAAATATCTTATCAAGGAGATTTATGGCGATAAATATGTTGACTCTGAATTCTCCGTCATCATGGAGGAGAATGAGCCGAAGCAGATAACCTGTAAAGGAGCATTGCTGCAGATGGAGAAAGAGAAAGACCTTGAATACGAGCTGAAGTCAATAAACAAGTTGAACGATAAAATTGACGGAGGCTATGAGGAGAAGTCATTGAAAGTGAACTATTCCATGATCCCTGCCAAGGATGAGCTTACCTACGGCGACGTGACAAACAATGTAGAGATAAAACACCAGATTGTGGACGCCGTGAAAGAATGGAATAATTTGTTTATCAAGTTCTTCGAGGATAAGAAACTCGACAAGAGATTTAATGTGGATGGAGCCGCCTGGGCTCTGTTTAAGGAAAATGTGAACAAGGATCTCGACCATTACTTGAACGAGGGTTGGGATTTCAACACACGCACCACAAGCAAGAGCTCTGCCATCGTGGATACCGATGTGGTGGAAGACTCCGTGTTCTTCTATCCCATTATCGGGTCGATAAGGTATAATTTAATCGAAAACTTAAAATGACGGGATTATGAGAATTAAAAATTTTATTTATTCGCTTTGCCTCTGCTTATGTCTCGCAGGAACAAGCGTATATGCTGCTTCGGCAGGGCAGGGGAAAAAAAATGATACAACTGCTGTAACAGAAAATAAAGGTGCAATACCTGAAGAATTTAAAGAGAAAAGCGTAGATGATGAAGCTGGTAAGAAAGGTTCTGAATCTGAAGCTGGAGAAAATGCGAAAAAGAATAAAGACAACAAGGAAAAGTCTTCTTTCGGACTCTTGGATTTTATTTTTTGGATTATAGTAATCATCCTGCTCATTGCTGTTGTAGTGGCTCTCTTTAAGGTATTCAAGTTGCAGTCTCAACAGGACAAATTTTCCAAGAAGATAAAAGACATTGCTCCCCAAAATGCTGCAACAGGTCAAACAGATAAAAAAATAACTCCGCAAATCTTGTATAATAGGATTCAAGGGTTGGAACAAAAGGTTGAAAAACTTGAGGCTCAGCTTGAGAGGCTCCAAAATCAGCCAGGCGCCAATCAAACATCATCCCGAACCTCTGCTACGGCTGGTACCTCTGCTGCGGCTGGCACTGTAGGCACGGCAGGCACGGCAACTGGAGCTGCCTCAAATGCAGCTTCAGCCAACAGATACACGGATGACGATGTTAATAATCTTTTTGTCGATGCTCCAAAGCAAGCGGCTCCGAAACGTGACCCCAAAAATTATTATTTTGAATCAGTGGATGACAATATGTATTTTTGTGGCATGTCAGAAACCCGGACAGGAAATTCCGTATATCAACTTACCACAATCGATGGCGTTCGAGGAGATTTTGTCGTCTTGCAGGGTACTACTGCGATGGCAGCGTTTAACGCAACTATCGACCTTGTAAGAAATGCCTGCGATTATGATGAGTCTTTAGAGTCGGCAACAAATGTGGAAACTGAAGACGAGGGTAAGGCTGTGTTGGCTGGCGGCAGATGGAAAGTTTCTACCAGGGCAAAAATAAAAATTTCTTGAAATGAGACTCAGGACAACCTTTATATTGCTGGCAGCCTCTTTAATCCTGCTCTCTTGTCAGTGGCGCCCCCATGGCGGCGCAGGCAGAGGACGTGGCTCACAAGGAAACAACGAAGTGACTAAAGAAGTCTCCACGACGAGGGATAACGGCACAGTGCAGGCACGAACTAACCGTGGCACCACTAAGGTGGGTTTCACGAAGGAGAACGGCGTGCTGTATATCCCGGTGGAGATTAACGGAGTGCCTATGCGGTTCATCTTCGATACGGGAGCCTCATCGGTTACCATGTCGCTCACCGAGGCTAATTTTCTCGCCAAACAAGGGAAATTGACTGACGACGACATTCTCGGCTCGGAAAACTTTATGGATGCCAATGGCAACATATCCGAGGGAACGGAGATTATACTCCGGTCGGTGAGGATTGGCGACCGTGAGATCAGCAATGTCAAGGCGTCGGTGGTGATGAACCAGCGTGCACCACTGCTCTTCGGACAGACGGCCATGGCAGCCTTCGGAAAGGTGTCGATAGATTATAACAAAAACGTTTTAATATTAGAATAGTATGATTATACAATGTCCGGAATGCGGTTTTAAAATAGAGATTGACGAGACGAAATATGAAGGCGGAAGCGTGCAGGAATTCGCTTGTCCTAAATGCGGGAACCCATACAAAATCTCGATTCCGAAAGAGAAAGAAGAGGATGAGGAGGAAACAGTCCCCGCATCGCAGAGCCAACAGACTCCGCCGGCACCGCCAGTGCCGCCAGTGTCACCGAGGCAGCCTCAGTCGCAGCCAGGGCCTCAACCTCAACCATCGTATGAGCCTCAGCCCCAACAGTATGAGCCTCAGCCTCAGTATGAGCCTCAGCCTCAGTATGAGCCGCAATCATCATCGTCGGGAAGTGGTATGAAAGTGGGCTTGACCTTACTCGCCTTAGCATTGCTGGTATGTGGAGCCGTGGCCTATTTCGCATGGTATAAACCATATCAAAGGGATAAGAATGCGCCAAGGACTTATTCGATTGCCAACAGTGTAAACCTGCGCTCATCGAAAGACGCGGGAGGCGACTATAATAAGATCAGGTCGGTGCCGTATGGAAGTGAGTTGATAACATACGATGACGACGGAGAGTGGGCACATGTGAAAGACGCTGACGGCAACGAGGGATATATGGCTTCCATGTATCTCACAGACAAAGCCGACTTCCTGCTGCTCAACAGCATCTTCGGCGACCAGGAGTCGAGGGAGAACGTGAGTACCATAAAATGCAGAAAGGCACTGCTCAATTACTATAAGGCCAACGGGCTGATAGGGAAACTCTCTTCAGAGAACCTTAAAATCGTTGACCCCAATTTCGTGCCGTCGAGCGACAACCAGTGGCAGGTGTTCTGCAGGGCTAAAGGAGTGAAACCCAACAATGTGTTCTTCCCAAGGCTTATCAACCCCAACTCAAAGTTCACTGACTTCGCCGTTACTATAAAGAATATCGAGAACGGGCAGAGACGCACACTGCTGTTTACTTTCGACGATGATGAGACACCTCACTACGTTACATATATCAACGCTCCTGAAGAGGGGTATATAGAAGACATGATTGTTTATGATGGACAAATTTCAGCAAGATACTCGTACTAAAGAAAAGGAGAAAATGGGCAAGTCTAAAAAAATTTCTACCGGCGTGTATGCGCTTGCGGTAATCATACCATATCTGATTATGGCCGGGGTGATATACTGGCACAACAAGGAAATCGACAAGATAAAGACATCGAAATTCATTGTCATTTCCAAAGAAGACATGCAGCTCACCGTTTATGGCTTCAATGGCGACAAACTCTTTGAGGCCCCCATAGCGGTTGGCACAGGTTTTGGCAACAAAGAGAAGGTTGGCGACCGCAAAACCCCCGAGGGCGTGTTCCGGGTGGTGTCGGTGGAAGACGCCTCAACATGGGTGCACGACTTCAATGACGGCAAAGGGGTGATACAGAATGCCTACGGACCATATTTCATACGTCTCGAAGTGCCAGGACAAAAGGGCATCGGCATTCACGGTACGCACGACCCTAATTCGATAGGCACAAGAGCCACCGAGGGGTGCGTGAGACTGCGCAACGAGGATATAGCACAACTCGCCGATATGGTGGGGCAAGGCACGATGGTTATCATTGGGACATCGAAATTAGACGTGATGAAGGCCGACAGCTTGCAGAAAATAATTGAAGAAACAGGTGTGGCAAAAGTTGCTGACACTCTTGCCAAGAAACCGGCGGTAACAGAGGCTCCTAAGGAAAATCCCGAAAAGCCGAAAGCCGGCGGCGAAAGCAAGAAGAGAGTAGAGGTGAAAGCCGATGCGAAAGTGGATACGAAAGGCAACAAAACAGTAGAGAAGAAAGAGACCAAGCCTGCCATTGAAGAAAGTGGCGACCCTTTAAAAGATAAGGAATAAATATGAATGTAACATGTCCGGAATGCTTCTGGGAGTTTGATATCACTCCTGACGCAAGTAAAGATAGAGTGCAGTGCACATGTCCGATGTGCACACATAAGTTCGTGTTTAATCTGCACGAGGCTGATGAAGATAAAAAGGAGGACAAAAAAACCGAGGAAGAGAAGGCGACAAAAGAAGAAATAGCCTCTGTAGTCGGCTCACTCAAGGGGAAACCGGAAAATGAGGGTTCTAAAAAAGAGCAACCGACTGGCGGCAGCGGGTCTGCCACGGCGGATAGCATGCCCACTTTCAACAGCCTTATGAAAATGTATGAGCAGCAACTTAAAGAGGAGCAACAACAGAAGAGTGGGGGAGGATATTCCCGTCAGGCGCCTGCTCCACAGCCAAGGCCTACTCAGCATAAGAAGGTGTTCTGTCAGGACTGCGGCACAGAGTTTAGCGACAACGCCTTTGTGTGTAAAGTATGCGGTGCGCCCCGGCCTGGATACATCTTCTGCCCTGAATGTGGAGAGATAGTAAAGGAGACATCTAATTATTGCCTTAATTGCGGATGCCCGTTACCTCATTAATTATAATTATCTAACTTAACTTTTAAAATTATAAGATTATGGCACTAATTTATTGCCCAGAATGTGGCAAACAGATTTCAGACAAGGCTGTGAGATGTCCTAATTGCGGTCGGGATATGACTCAAGGGGGAGAGGTGCAGCAAGTACAACAACAAACTCAGCAGCCGATGAACCAGTATGGCCAGCAGCCGATGAACCAGTATGGCCAACAACAGATGCCGCCTTGCCCTAAGACATATTTGGCGGAGTCTATTCTGGTAACAATTTTCTGCTGTGTCGTATTTGGAGTTTTGGCTATCGTAAAAGCCGCTAAGGTGTCGTCAGCATACAGCGCCGGCAATTACGATGAGGCATTGGAAGCGAGTGAGGCTGCAAAGAAATGGGTAACTTGGGGATTCATTTGTGGTATCATTGTATTTATCTTAGCTTTCATTGGGGAAGCAATGAAGTAATGGACTAAGTTAATAAAATGTTGAGGAAGGCGTTAATATGCATAGCCGTTGTTTTGGCGGTTGTGGTTTATTATGTTTTCGACCCTTCAGTAACCCCCTTCCCGCGTTGTCCTTTTTTGACGCTTACGGGTCTGAAATGTCCAGGCTGTGGTTCGCAGAGAGCGTTCCACAGTCTGCTGCATTTCGATGTCTTAGCGGCTTTGCATTATAACTTCATGGCTGTTGTCAGCGTTCCTCTGCTGATATATTTATTTGCTGTGGAGATGTTAAGAACAAAGAATGTTGATTTATACGCAAAGTCTCACACCCCTTTGTTTATAAAGGTATTGTTCCTGCTCATCATTTTATGGTGGGTGTTGCGGAATATTTTTGGCTGGTGATGCCTCATGGTATTTGGAGCGGCAAACGGGGCTCGAACCCGCGACCTTCGGCTTGGGAAGCCAACGCTCTGCCAACTGAGCTATTACCGCCTTTAGGTCTTTTCAAGAGTGTGTTCGCTTTAATGCGAGGTCTTTTCTTGGAAAGACTTTTTTGAGCAAAAAAGATTAAAAAGCAATGCCTTTTAATCTTTTTGGAGCCGATACCCGGGCTCGAACCGGGGACCTATTCATTACGAATGAATTGCTCTACCAACTGAGCCATATCGGCATTAGCGAGTGCAAAGGTAATATTTTTTTTTAAAACGACAAAATTTTACAGCACTTTTTTTTCTATTTACCATTTGACATTGAATAAAGATATGAAGAAAACGACAATAAATCGATTACTTCAATATGTGGGAATGGGATTGACGACAAGATCTTAAAGTGCGAATCCTCAGAAACAATAAAACAAGCATTAGAAGCGATGGCACAATCCACAAATTTATTGTCGTCACGATCACTCTCAATCAGATTAAACCTATAGTATGGTTCATGTACCTCTACGAAGCGGCAGTTTATCAATGTCTCTATTACGTTTCTTGCAACATCATTATTTGTTTTTAAAGCTATTATCTCCTCATATTCTTTGATAATTTCTATGGAAACACATAACACATAATCTCCACGTAATAGCCCTTTCCAAACGTTATAGGTGGGACTCTTGCGTGATAAAGAAGATATTAAACAATTCGTATCAAGAACTATTTTATTGTTTTTCATAAGGAGTCCGGAGGTGTTCTTTTAGTACTGCTTCATTTTTTTCTTCATTCCACTCTCCACTCTCCCAGAGCTTATCCATCTCTTCATCAACCTTTTTGGCAAAATATTCACACAAGGCATCTTTGATGTCTTGTAAATCTTCATCTGTTTTTGCATAAGAAAACATTTTAAGAAGATGAAGTTGAGTTTGATTGAAATAAGTTCGTTCCATAACAGTAATTACTTTTCGCAAAGGTAATATCTTTTTTTTAAACGACAAAATTTTACAGCATTTTTTTTCTAAATTCTGATTCCTGTCTTCATTTCGTCGACAGACAAAGGTCTTGAAGACATTAAAAAGGGCAGCCAGGAAAATCTTGGCTGCCCCTTAAAGAATATTGTGTTAAATCTTACGTGTTATTCTCTCCAATTGCTTGGTGTTACAACACTGCCTGAGTTCTCGTCTGTCCAAACAACGGATGTGTCTGTTACCCAATTAAAGAACTTAGGATAAGCTATTCCAACACTTGTACGCTCTGTTGGCCATGCCCACTCGTTGGCAATCACGATAGCCTGAGGCTTTGAACCCGCCTTGGTCTCGGGGCAAACCTCATAGGTAGAGCTTGCATCGCTAACATTGATGGAGAACTTTGATGTTGTAGCTGTATTCGACATATCGAAGTCGCTGCCAACACTGATTGTCTTGTTGTCAAGAACTTTGGTGAAGCCCTTAGTGTTACCACCTGCGTTCATCTCATCGTCAGTCTTTGCGTCGATAGTGAAGAGAGTCTCAGAACCGTATTTCACTGTTGATGCCAGTGTACCACCAGCTGCCATGAGGTAAACATTAGCTGTAGTCTCACCCTTAGCATACTCTACATAGAGAACAACATCGTTGAAGTCGAAGTCGTCAGTAGCGCCGAGGTCCTCGAAAGCTATGGCATAAACCTGAGCCTTGTCAACGTCAACCGGTTCCGGATCTTCCGGGTCTGGTGTCGGTGTCGGGTCATCCGTAGGATTGTAAGCGGGGTTACACTGGGTCTCATTAATATTGATTACCTCAGCTGTGCTCTCACCCTTAACATACATCTTCACATTGTCCTCGTCAACATAGTAGTAAGGATACTCACCTGCGTAGCCCTGTGCGAAGTGGCTGTCTGTAGCAACAACGAGGTTACCATAGTAAGACCCCTCATAGCCCTGTGAGCGTGAA
>Ga0181612_151990_pt1 | contig 26450 bp, 12 predicted proteins | sample HoacroProtozoa21_FD_119630 | JGI IMG/M metagenome (GOLD analysis project Ga0181612, IMG submission 119630) | Hoatzin crop microbial communities from Cojedes, Venezuel. Combined Assembly of Gp0051906, Gp0051904, Gp0051908
AACCTCCCTCGTCCTGCTGGCCACACTCTTCTTGATGCACCCCAGGATCCCATTGGCTTTCTTGGCAGCCAGGGCACACTGCTGGCTCATGGTTAACCTGTCGTCCACCAGGACACCCATGTCCCTCTCCGCAGAGCTGCACTCCAGCAGGTCCGTCCCAAGCCTGTACTGGTGCATGGGGTTGTTCCTCCCCAGGTGCAGGACCCTGCATTTGCCTTTGTTGAACCTCGTCAGGTTCAACAAAGAAGAAAGGTCTTTTGTTCCAATTAGTACAGAGCTGACTACTGTGTGGGGAACCCAGATCATCTTTTCAGGTATGAGTTATTTTACATCTGTAGAGGGATGTAATCTGCCACCATGCTGCTGCATCACCTACCTCTGGTAGATTAGCTGTGGGGGAGGTTCGCCCGTGAGTCAGTGCTGGATGGGCATCACAGTGATGGGAGCACTTCAGCAGAAATGCTTCCTAGAAAAATGTATTCTCCCTGGATGTGTATCCTCCTTTCTTCTGATGGAGAAGCTTTAAAAAAAGTGTTTTGAAAGGGGATTCTCTTTTTAGAGGAGGGAGGAACTTTTTAAAATAAAAAAGGAAAATTCCCCCACATTAAATAAAGTAGAAGACAGAGACCGTAATGTGGACATTGCTCTCCTCATTCACAAAGGCTAAAGTTGAAACTTGTTTCTAAGTTCTAACAATGGAAACATGACTCATTGGAACTGTGAATTTTATACAAAGGCTGAAAAATCCCTTTGAAACTCCCTGTTTTTTAAAATAATATTTCTCCTGAAATAGCAAATCTTTTCTTCCAAATTCCCCATTTTGGGTTTCCTGGGAGTTATCCTGACTTTTGTTTTCATGCAGGTGGGATAATCCAAGTAGAGATGAGGGTCACACAACTACATGATTTCTGCTCCAGCATAAATGTGAAAACCTGAACACGCAGTGCTTAGGTCAGCAGCCTACTTCTGCAGCTGGGGTTAGAGAATATTATTATTTTGTGTGTGCCATTATTATATTTAGTTCATTCTGCCCTACGAAGTTCCTCACCTGCTTAACCTAATTTCATACTGCTTGTATATATGGGGTGGTATATACAGTCCCAGAACTAAACCAAGCAAGATTTACACCATTTTATTTACAAGTCCCTTCTGATTGTTGAGCTGACTATTTGGCCATCTGCTGTGCTTGATCTACAAGACAGATATACCAACATTGCTGCTGGTACAAACGTGTTCTTTCCATCCATAGAGTATTTCAGTGCTGACTTGACCTGCTTGTTAGGTGGGTTGCCCAGTTTCCAGCACAGGGGTTTCAGAGGATGGCAGACCTCCTGGCCAGATGCATCGGGATGCTACAGAGGCTGGCAGATGTTCTCTGTGGGTAGTGCAACGTAACCTGCAAAGTTAGGCTGACCTTAACACCTAGAGCCTGTCTCAATAAAAGGAATTTTCTTCTGAGCCAAAGTATGAACCAAAAAGAAGAGCATAAAGGAAAATATTTTCCATTGGGTTTTGGGGAAGAGGACAAAATAAAGCCCTGCTAGAGGCAAAGTGCAGGGCCAGAGGCTGGCATCCTGTCCACAGCTGAGTGATTTCCTACTTAAAAGCTGATTAATCCAAATGCTTTTCAATTTAGAAGGCAGAGATCAATCAATAATTATCCCATTTAATCCCAACGTAAATCCTTTAATTTTTTTATTTTTTTTATTAAAAGCAGCCAAGCGCCACTGGCTGGGATACACCAAACTGCATTAAACCCTGGAGTCCCAGGGGAGAGACACAGGCAGCAAATTGTGCATGTGATTTTCTTCTTTCTCTGCTGGGCTTAATGGCTGTTCTCTCTACCTCCTGGTAGAAAAAGATGAGCTTGGGGATGTGTCTGGCAATAAGCAGGCAAATTAGACATTTCTTCCAAGTATGCAACAACTCACAAATCAGACTTATGGAAGAAGAACCAGGAAGACGGACCTTCAGCAACCCGCCTTTTTCTGCTGCAGGGCCCACCAACACAGATAATGGACCCTGGTCATGATAGAATCCATGAGGTTCAAATTTCCCAGATCCATATGAGCAAGGTTTGGGCACGTCATAAATCCGGCTCTTGGGTTGAGAATTGCAAGGGGACCTAATGTTACAGTACATCCTACTACCTGCCTGCTTAGTGCAGAAGTCTCTCTTCCTGACTAGCAATTATCACAGTGTAATTGTGGGTCCAATCAATTGTTTAATGTAAACAGTAAAACTGTCCCCAGAGCTGTATCACAGCTGTCATCAAATTGTACAGTCACCATGCTAGTAAACACAGCAGGACAGCTATGGGCTGTACAGCAAATGCCTTTGTTTGCAGCCTTAATTGGGTAGTTGAATTATGAACACTGCTTGCAACCAATTCTCAGATATATCCACATTCTACCTCTGTTGGTCTAAGTAATTAAGCTAAAGTCACTCCTTTGTTCTTTGATGGCAAGGAAATCTTCATCAAATGGTTTTTATATAAGCCTGCTCCGTCTACAACTTTAACGGTAAAGTTTAATTAAAAATGCCACACAGCTGGGCTGTGTGACTGAACATCTATTCCATGCTCCTTACCCACTGTAATGAGTCAGTCGTGGGACACAACTATGGAGAGGGTCAGAGGCTCACAAAGTTGGAGGATCCTTTCTACAAACAAAAACCTGTGTCTAATCCATCTCCTCTTCCTCCAGCTTGATGTGAACACCATCAGAGTTTAAAAAATATAGGAACAAGCTGAAAATGGTGATGTTGCCTTTTACATAGCAAGCGGACAAGGTATCCTTAGGGCACCCTGCTGGAAGGGAAACCCTTCCCATTTATTTCTTCTCAGCAGATGCATCTGGTAGGAACAGTATCCCAGCGTGACTAACTGTAAGCCAGGAACAAAGAATAAGGATCACAGAAGAAAATACAGCCAAAAAAATGAGACATTCCCCTTGCCTTGTAGAGCAACTTTCAATGTAATATAGCTGCAGTTTTTCTCTTACCCTTATTTGATGGCCTTTTAAAGACTTCTTTGGATTTTAAAAGGCTGTTTATACTGAGTTAAAAAAGGGCTTTGCAGCACTGTCCAGTAACAGCAACATATTTGTTGGCAACCACAGAAGAAGGGACCCTTATGTAAATGCCTCCTTTTTCTGGTTCCTGTGCTCTGTTTTTGAAGTGTGTGTAATTTAGATGTCTCTGTAAAAGCAAACCTTCCTTCATTTCTCGGAGTTTGAAGGTGTATTTTCTGCCAGCTGTTCTTTGAAAGGCTTTGAATAAATCAAAGTTTAATTATTCATAGAAAAGAATAAAAGAAAAAAAACTCCACCTAGTTATTTTCTGCAGCACCCTAGGATTTGAAATGATTGAGTCTTTTCAGAAAATAAATTGTCAAATAGATGTCACACCTGGTGAAAGTGAAAGCTGTGGTAGAGCCACACCATTTCAGCATCCTCTAAAGTGTTATGCTTTGCCTAAGAAGTACCCTGGGAATATTTTAGATTACAGCGGAGGCTACAGCATCTTTGAAGCATGCATCACAGAGCATTGCTCCATGGGCTATTAGGGGTGTCCTGAAGATCAGATGAAGATCAAATCCATTAACCTGAATGTTACGTGCTGGCCTGGCCCTCATCTGTCTCTGCTGAGGAACATGATGCTACTCAACATGGCAAGTCACATGCTGGGGTGGCTTAGGGATGATGTATCAGTGATGCTCATTAGCATGGCCTGTGGGAAATGAGTGCCCATTCTGACATTTCAATGTGTATCAGCCTCCTCAAAAGAAAATGTGTTTAAGAAGAAGAAATCAAAACTTACGGTGGTGTGTAAGGCAGTCATTGAGATGCAGAAACAGAGCCCAGCATGTTAGAGGAGAGGTTGGGAATTGCAGTGTTGGTATTTTATTTGCTTTTGCAACTGCAGACGATGTCTGGGAACAACAGAAGGTATCACCATACATGTGGTCAAGACCTCAACCATTATCAACATCTGCATCCACCTTCCCTAGACTTTGGGTCTGGGCATGTCTGGGCACTCCCTGGTCAACCCACCTCCCTGGATCAGTCCTTTGCCTCACAAAAACCTCTCTGAAATCTGCCAGAGGCTTGAGAAAACAAGACAAAGCAGCAAGTGTAGCGTTTGCAGTCACTCCTCCAAAGCTTGCCACATGCAGAGCCTCTACAGCTCCTGTACTTGAGTTTCATGTTGAGGGTGGGAACAGGAGACAGCCTCCATAATTCTGACCAAGCCGCAGCCTGTGTCTCTTCTATCGTTTCTTCCTCAGATCAGTAATGCCCCAGGATGAACAATTCTGCTGACGCACTGAGTGGCTGGGGAATGTCCCTGGGATCAGCTGCAGCTGCTGCTATCATGCTGGAGATACTCTGTAAACTCATTAGCCATTATCAGCACGGTAGCACTCACACACACAGAGCCACCCTGACAACACCAGCACCAACTATTCCCAAGTGTGTTTTGAGGACACCAAATCTGGGGTTTGGGTACCTGTTGCTATGGAAAAGGCAAGGTGAAGGATGCATGCCCTGCTCTGAGGAGAAGACATTGAGGTTTGAGATGGCCATCAGCTCCTGGGTTATACCATTGCTGAACTTGGGCTTGGCCTTCACTGCAGCTCTTCCTCATGCATGTGTGAACATCACCCTTATCACAGACAGCTCCACAATACCTCAAGAGCACAGCTGTCAACATCCAACCCTTGGACCTCTGAGAGAAGGAGAGACCTGCTGGCACCTTGGAGATAAGGTCTGAGAGCTTGGCCTGATTTGGTCCTCCCTGGGAATAGTGTGGAAGCAAGATTTTTCCTTCTGCAGGAGCAATCCTTGCAGAGAAGATGTGCTATAACCTACTATCAGCCAAAGTTTGCTGTTGAAATACATCAAAGAGCAAGCACGGCCAAATTTTAGTCCTTTTACACCAATGCCTGTTGATTATAGCAGGAATGGGTTTTGGCATGCAACCCATTCAAGCAATAAATCCGCAGTGCTAGAGAAACTCATCCATGCTCTGGCTGGAGTCCACATCTTCAAGCAAGGGTCACTTGAGTAGATGCAAGCAGGACAGCAACAGGAGGGGAGAGGCTGGTGAGAGCCTCGCTGTGCAGCGTGTGAGACCTGGAGGTCTGTCCTCCGAAGTGAGGTGACAGGAGGGTGTTACAGCAGGGGTTTGGCAATACCTATAGACAGTGGAGGTGGTGCAAACTGCTGCTCCAGTGCCACAAATGTGCTGGGAAGGTTCTCTGGGGTCTGTCAGTAGAACACCTACCAAATAAATGTCTATTGTCCACACTGGCTGGCAGCCAGGGAGCTGGGTTATGCTGCTGCACACCATCACTGACAACTTCTCCCTACCCCTCCAGCCCAGCATATTAGGAATGACTGGGAAGAGCTTCAGCGCAACACACACCATAATTACAATATCAGCCCTGTCAGAGAACCCATTTAACAGGGTATGCCCAAACGCAATTAGAAAGGTCTGCAATACGTGTTTTTCCTATTTGGAAAAGTACCCTAACAATATTGGGAAAGCTGTTTCGGGGAAGATGCCGCATGAGGCTGATTTAGACCCTGGCATGGACATAAATCATAGCTGGGGCAGGTCACAGTGCATCTTTTTTACTTACCCCCTAGCAAGAAGCCCATGCCTATGGCTTTCAAGTGAGTCCTTTCTCTATGTATGTTATCCATAAATACTTTTTCCTGTCATTTATCTGGTAAGAAAGACAGAGACATGCTCTTACAAGGATACAAACCACCCTGCCTGTTTCACAAACACGAGTATCCCTAGGATGTATCACAACACAAGGCAGCCTCGAGTTACCTTCACCCTGGTGCTTCCAGCATCTTTTTATTTTTTAATATCTGCTCCATTAATGAAAGAAATCTATTCTACTCTGTATGTGACCTGCTCTGCAAGGACATCAGTGGGATACACTGTTGCTGAATAATAATGTTAATGAGTTACAGTTTTTCTGCTGCTGGCTTTGTACCCCTTTATTGCATTTCCTTAACATTTAACCTGTGTTGAGCTGAATGAACATCCCTGGTATCTGAATTGTGAATTCACATTTTAGTTTTGTCTCTTGCCTCAGCATGGATTGTAAACTTCAGCAATGGACTTTAAAAGGGTATAAAATCATCATTTTTCTTGCTGCTAGGATCACACCTGCCTTAAACTGGTGCTCAGTGACCAACACCATGACTGCATAGAAAATGAGGACAGGAGCTGATGTATTCCAGGAAACTGCCTTATTCCTTTGTAAACCTCATATTTTTTCTATTATAAGGGGAAAATAGGAGTAAGTGGAGTTCAGGGCAAAACAATATGTCTAAATCTGTGTTGAAGTACAGGGATTAAGGTCTTCTGGTTTATGCTTGGTACCTAGCTAGTGAAATCCTCTCGCTTCTCCTCCCCGAATAAAATACAGCAAAAACTCCTTCAGGTTTCTTCTCCCAGGGCTCTGCCAGCTTTTTATGTAAAGGGCTCAGATTCATGGGTGGAAACTCAAGGAAGCCTCCTGCATTTGGATTTCTACATATGCAACTGAGGGCAGAGCTTACTCTGCCTCTGACTCTAGGGGTCATCTCCATTCCAGTGAAAAGCCTGCTGCAGTCAGAGTGCTTCAGGACATGCTCCATCAGCCTTGTTAAAGCAAATGCCTTCTGTGAGATGGGGATGTGGAGCTGGCCCTTGGTGTGATCTATTGCCAGGCCTCCCAAGTATGGGCCCAGTCCAGAGTGGGCTTTTGGATGCTAGTGCTGCATGTACCTAATTCAAGAGCCATTAGAAATAGGGTTGTGGAAAGATTTTGACAGTGATACATATTTCTCAGCTGACAGGACAAGTGGCTTCCAGAGAGGGTCTCAGCTCTCCTAACCCTTCTTTATACCTGGTGAAGGATTTGCTTTCTTCTTTCTTCCCACTTTTTTCACTAGGACAAACTTGACAGGAGGGGGTTGGAGCCCTCAGTCTCTCTGTGGAAGAATCAACCTTGATATTGTGCTTCAGGCTGACCCAAATACAAGCAAATAAGGTAAATGACTTTCCATGAGAAAGCTGTTGATCAGTGACCTTCCTTCTGCAATCAAGGATGCAGACCACTGCAAATTGGCTTGAAGGAAGGCTCATGAACACTTTGCCTGGCAAGGACTTGTTACGGGTCCTGATGGACACCCTGCGGCCCAGCATCCCTAAAAGCACTGGCAGCCTAAAGCATGGAGATTAATTTTACCATACTTTCTTCCACGGGACTGACATCAGCTTTCTCCGAAGGCCAGCACCCCCTCCAAGGCAGATTTGCCTTGGGATGCTTCTCATGTGGCTGACACATTTCTGACCACGTAGCCCGAGTGCCAGTGCCCTGGCACAAGAGGGAGATCGGGAGAAAGGAGAGCTGAGCGCTGTTCCTCTGTCAAATTCCCGTTTTGCCGAGAACTGACTCGACGGTGAAGCCATCTGTTGTGAGAAGTGTTTGCTTTTGATTAACAAATCTCAGTCTTGTAAGGAAACCAAATCTTTTTATTAAAAAACAAGCAAACAAACAAAAAAAGAACCAAAAAAAACAAACAAAAGCTCCAAACCAAACCCTTTTTGAAAGGGAAAAGAAGCAGTACATATCCTCTGGAAAAAAAAAATTATTATTAACCTCTGTGTAATATATACGTCTAGGAATGCCCTTCTGCCCAGAAGTAAGAGACTCCAGTGTGAGGGAGCATCAGTCTCCCTGGGACCACAATCCCCTTCCTGCTGTGATCACTAAGATGAATACTCCCAAATCATGACGGGCTATGCCTTTTTTCTTCCTTCCTGCCCCCAACAGCAGTGTAGGAGCAGGAAATTGTGCTTTAAAACAACCAAGAAAAAGTTCAACCTCCCTCTTTTTTCTTTTTTGCTTGTGACATTTCAGCATCTGCAGGTCGTATTTTCAGGTTGTAACACGATGGGCATTTTCTCCACTGTAAGATAAAAAACTTGCTTTTTAAAAATCCTTCTTCAAAAAATGTTTAAAATACCTAATCACTAGGCTCCCTAAGCCAGGGCTTGAAGTAAAGCACAGACTACTGTAAAATAGGTAATTTAAAGAGCAAGCACTAGCAGACCGTGCTCCTTCATTCATGGCTCTCACACAGACCTAAAGGCTTCTACTACTTCTCCCCAGATTAAGAAAGACTCCATTTTTCCCACTGAAATAGTTTTATCCCTTTATCTGGCAAACGAAATGATTACTTTGTTTAGTAACCAGTGCCCATACTGAATTACCACACCCGCGGGCACTCTCTGCCCTTGAGCTGCCAGAATTTTCACAGGATGTACAGAGAATTTTTCCCATTTTAACACTTGATACCCTGCTCCTGATTTTACAAATATGTCAGATATCGGTGCCAATGTAAATATGATTTACATCTGGTAACCTTTGTGCCTGTGGCTTCTGAGAATACATTTCCCGACTTTGTATCACCTTGTAAAATACTTACAGTGAATGGGCAATAATACACAGATATTACTCCATGGAGCAAGCATCTGATATGTAAAGTCAGGAGTTCAAAGAGGATTAAGGATCACTGGCAACGAGCAAGCCGCATTGCTTGTGGATGTGGAAGCCGCCACAGCTGCTCTCACTTTTCATGCACTAGAAATATTTCAGTGTCAGTACAGGATTGCTCTTGAGTTTTACCTCTCCAAAAGCCATTGACCCATATTTGTTGTATTTAGCAGAATCAAACGTCACAGGGTTAGGAAGTGTCCTGCCCAGCAGACGCGAAGGAGTTGTTAGCCACTCTGTGTGAGAAAATTCACTGCATGCATGGAAGATGAAAGTCAGGCTCTCTCCAGCTAGAAACTTACCATCTACCTCATATAAAAACAGATGAAGGATTTCCCATCCCTTTCACGTCATTCCTCTCAGAGCCAGTGGCTGCTTATTCCAGTGTTTGGACTATCCCTTCAGAGAGGGCATTCTGTCTGGTCCATTTCAACTGTACGACTATTTTCCTGCTAAAAATAAAACAATTCTTAAGAGAATAGAGGTGATAGCACAGGGAAGAGGCACTGTAGAATACTATTATTTGGACAGTAACCTGTACATGAAGGAGCTGCTCTTTGGGAATATTATAACAGCCTTTTTCATGTCAGCAACAGAAAACTGTATACAGGCAGTAACCTCTTGGGTCCCTCTCTCCACAGCCTGTCTCCAGCTCATCATTTGAATGTCTGTATATAATATTGGGTGTCCAGAATTTGGACAACCTCACAACGGATGAGAATTGCCTCTTGCAGAGTCCATAACTTGGGGAACAGTGATTTAGATCCTAATTAGCGGGAGCAAGCACTGCAAGCACCCACTGGTTACCAAGACGGTGGGGGCATGGTACCTCTTGGTGCCATTTTGTCTGATGAAGCCTCACTAGACAACGGCTGCCAAGGGACCGTTCTTACCTGTGCAGGCTGGAAGCTCTTCCCATCCTCCCTGCTCCAGACTCAGGGCTGTGCCCCCGGCTCTCCGCTGCACCTCACTGCCCACCGTGAGTGGGGAGAATGAGCCCTTCTGACCCCAAAAATGCTCTCAGAGCCTGGGCAGTCTGGTCTCTGCAGGGTCTGGGTGCCACAGACTGACCTGGCAGCTCACTTCCTGTTGCCCCTGTGACATCTCACTTGCAGATGCAGGTAGCCAAGAGCTGGTGCTCCTGGCAGCAGCTGCACACAGCTGTCTACCCAAGAAATATCGCCGGGTGTTCTTTATTGAGTGAAGGGTCAGTTATGCAAGTAAAGCTGTGCTGAGTGAGGCCATACCTTGCTGCGACTGTGTTTGCCATATACAGGACTATTGAAAGAGGAGAGGGGTGAACTAAGTCCTGCAAATACGGCATTTAATCCTCATTCTTGGACACAGAATGGGGAGTTCAAACTGCGCTGATGAAGTCTGAGACTTTTTTTTAATTTCATCCTACAATGAAAGTTTGTACCAGTGTTTGTAGGCTGGAAGTTTTTGGCTTTTCATCACATCCATCCTGCTGGAAAGTGCTTAATTGTCTTCATGAAATTAAATTATGGAGATTCTAAATTTTAAGGGAATTAGAAAATTCAGACTTGGATCACGTTTCTCTTTACTGCTGTTTCTAAGGCTGAATAGCTGACGGCTAGCCTTCAGGGATGCACACTGTTATTCTGTGTGGATTGTGTCACTGCAGCATAGACTCTTCTCCTTCCCTGGTTTATTCATGGCTGAGATTCTTGTAAATGTAAACCCAGAATTTTTCATATGGGGCAGTTTTCCATACTCTACCAGCTTGCTTGACAGTAGGGTCTAATGACTGAAGCAAACCCTCTGGAAGGCAGGTAGACCATATGTGGACCTGCTTGGTGTCTCCCCTGTGGAATATCATTTGGTTTAGTCATAGAAGGGAGTTTTAGAGCACTCAGAGTTTACCAGCTGCTTTGAGATATTAAGGCGATGTGCCCTGGGTAATGCGAAGCCATAGGAAAGGTTGCTCCTGGGTTTCACTGGGTACAATCTGGTTCAATTCCTTGCTCTGAGTTTCTTACCTAAACCTGCATGTCTCAGTCTGAGATAGAAACCCTCAGCGCCAGTGAGAGTCAATACAAACAGGCAATTCAAGAAAGCAATTCCCCACAGATAGCCTTGTTAGGAGAAGACAAATCACTCTCTAGAGGCACCTATTTCTCTCCATTAACTTAAAGACAAGCTGGAGTGATAGTTCAGCTGAGGCCCCTTGGCTGAAGAGTCTCATCCTGGCACTGTCCACCCTATTGTGCTCTTACAGCAGCCACAGATACAGTCACAGACTCGTTATCTGTCCTTGACATCTGATAATTCACCATGGCCACCCTGTGGACAGCTTGTCTGTATGTTCCCGTCCAAAGGCATGAGGGTCTGCACCTGTGTACTCCACATCTGGACTCACACCAGCAGTTTGTTACCTTCCCAGCTAAACTGCTCCATAGTGGCTTCAAAATTCAAGATTTATCCTCTAGGTCTAGGTTCCCAACAGGTAAAGTAGGAATGATTGCATCTCTGCTTGCTTCAGGGTTTTTGTAAGGATAAATACAGTCAGGCCTTGAGAAAACCAGGAGCTGTGGGGAGGGATGGCGTAAAAAACACCTAACTGCCATTTTCGAGAGTGCCTCTGACAGAAGCCACTGGCATTTTGTTATTTGGAAAAAGGTCGTCTTATACCCCAGGAAAAAATTTTATTTTAAAACTTCATTGAATGTTGAATTAAGTTTGTCATTGTGCTTTTTCAGATTATGTAAAGTTTAAACTAATTTTTAACAGAAGGAAGTTTTTTAAATCCCTGTGTTCTTCACTTGCTCTCTGTGAACATAATCTTCCCCCAGATAAGCCTCAGACAGATGTTTATCTTAAGTGTATTCTCATATCAGATAACACTGGAAACTTGGGATGAAGATGTCAAGCAACCTTATAAAAAAGTGTCAGTGTGGGTTCTCAGCTCTCTGCTCCTGGTGCAAGATCCTTCGTGTGATAAAGTTCAAAAATAAGCAACAGAGAATGCTGTGAAGACCCCACTGCAAGAGCATATCCATCTCCCTGACGATGCAAGGAAACTGGGAACCCTCGAGCCATCCAAGGTCTGACAGCACACCCCTTAACCCTTCCACCAGCAGGCAGAGGAGGTTGTGGACCATGGGACCCCCGGAAGTGGCCTTGGCCATAGCAAGAGCAAGTCCTGGTGATCTTGACTTCCTGGCATGTATCGATTTTTGCAACCAGTTAATAGGAAGGGGAGAGGGTAGATGATGGAGAGAGAAGTATGAAAATGTAGGAGGCAGAAGGGTTTAAAATAAATCTAGATTAGACTGATTTACGTAAGGTGACAGGCTAGGCTTATATATGTATGCTCTGAAGAGAACAGGCAAGTGCAGGAAAAAGTGAGTTATGTCCTTTTCTACCCATATCTGTCCTTTATGTTAGGTACTGAGGAGCAAGTTCTGGCAGTATCTAATTCTTAGCTTCTAAAGGTTGGTAGGCAAGGGGATCACTTTGGTTAGGACGAAAGGACCTTGAAATTCTAGAATGCCTTAATGCAAGTATTGAAGGAATAACGTAAGAAAATCATGGCTAAATCAAGAGCTGCCAATAAAAGTCAGTGGGGTTTTAGACTCCATTTCCTGGGTGCAAAGTTGTATCCCCAGCAGCACCTTTAATACCCAGAAACAGTACAGCACTGCTGGAGTTACTCTGCTGTCATACCTACACCCAACTCAAAACAGAATAATACAAACGTCACCTGAAAATGCAATGTTTTAGCTCTGACAACTCTTTGTTTGACTCTCAGCTTTCATTCAGAATCTGGCCCATTTCCACATCACACAGATGCCCCAAGAAGTCCTTGGCAAACACTTACTACCCACAGCAGTGAAGCAGGACCAGGGAAAAATGTTTGCAGCACCAAAATTACAAACATGCACCAAAAATTATATTTGCCTTTAGCGGGAACAATGCAGAAAAGAAGGTATGAGGAGCAATGGAAAGATGTAATATTTACCCTTGCAATCTTGTCCCTTCTGCTTGCGAAACAAGTAGGCTTTGGCTGTATGTTGCCCCTTTGAAAGCCTAAGGTTAGTTGCTGGCAAGCTGTCTACAGCCCATCATGTTCCTTGCTCAACTTGATCTTGGCCACAACTGCATCCTGAAGCAGCAGGGAAGAGGAGGTGGGGGCATAGTTAGACAGACCTGGTTGTGACAGCACCCTGTCCAAACTGCAGAACCGAGGGTAGAAAAGAGGAGTCTGGGATCAGGCATCATCTTCCCTTTCTCCCTCCGTATGTGGGAGTTCATCTGAAGTTCACATCTGACTTCAACATGAAGTTGGAGCTGATGTGTGGGCTCGTCTCCATCACGTCCTCTGGCTGTAATGAATTTAGCGGGGGAGCTCGTTTTGATGGAGGAAGATCACAGAGATCCGCTAGCAGGAACTGAGCAGCAGGGAAGTCTCCTGGCAGAGACAGGAAGGAGGAGGAGGTGTTTTAGTTAACACCATGCACGTAGGTGTGAAACACATTGATGTTTCCCACCCCAAATTGTAATGCACATATTTCGGTTATAACTCCCTGAACTTACCCAAACAAAAGCTATGAAAAGAGACTTGTTCTTGTTGAAATATTTTCTTTAAATAAGAACATATTTCTGTTTCTTGTGTTTTTGAGCTCTCAGAGTCACAGCGGTAGGAAGAAATTTTACGATCTACACAACCACCCACTTGTGAATGCTAAGCGAGGACTGAGGCTAAGTTTGCAATATACATTGCAGGCAGACTTGAGCTTGCTTTGACAAAGCTGAGTCAAACAGTAACAGAAGCCCCATGGCCACACTCATGCTGCCAGCCTGGCTTACCCTCACCTGGGCAATGCAGGGTGAACGAGGGCTGCACACCAGCAGTGCAGCAAGCTTCTTCCCCAAATCCCATGCAGTGTTCCCTTTAAGCTGCTTGCAGGGAACACAGGACCCAAAATCATCTCACATTCCCTCCTCACATCTGAATGGACGACCTGGGTTGCTTTTCTCTACCACCATCCCAAGACAGCATGGTGAGCCTGTCAGCTGTAAAGGCACCCAATGCTATTAAGTTTTGCATCAATCTCTGCAAAGCTGGCTTTAATCAGCACTCTCTTGCCAGCCCTGCAAAGCATTCCTTTTTATATCAGGATGGCAAAAAAAAGAAAGAAAGAAGTAAGCAACTGCAGCCGTCAACATGGTCTTCATAGCTGTTTGTGCGCTCTGGCTGTCTGACCTGAAACGTGTATACAGACTGCGTCCTAAGTGCCCTGATAAGATTGGGACTCCAGAATGTGTTGTCCTGAGAACGCTTGCTGCTGTTTATCTGTGAGCTGAAAAACTTTCCAAAGTTTCCCGGCCATCGGCCCTGACACCCTGATTCAGACCAGATGACAGGCAGACACGATACCGAACAGCTTTCATGCCTCGGGGTGATACTGAAGTGGCTGAGAACCCAAAAGCTTCCAGCGAGATGTTGAGTCGGGTCTGGTGACACAGTGGTGGTTGTTGATACCCACCACCGCTGCTCTTGTGGCATTCTGTGAAAAGCGTGGGATTTGTCCCTTCCCAAGACCTGGAGTGCACCTCGTGCTCCTGCAGCTGGTGGTCGGGAGGTGACAACCCCATCCTCCCTTCTCCTCTATTCCAGGCTGTCAGATGCGATTTATGCATTAATATATGCAGCATCAGCTTATGAGCATATATACTGCTCCAGCACAGATGTGTTTAATGTGATGGATGTGGGAAAGATGCCAGGGGCCTCCAGTGTGGGCATCTGTGTTCTTCAAAGCATAGGCACTTTGAAGTGCCAGTGGGTAGGGGCTACTTTAAAGCTGAGAGGACTGACATTGAGCTATGCCTACTTTCCATCAACATACTGGATGGGGGAAACACTGAGCAACCTGCCGGCAGGGTGCTCACTGCTGTGCTCCCAAGACCACCCACCCACAGCCTACCTGTCTCTGATTTGTTGACATGATCCTGACTTATTAGATGTTTAAGTTATTTATATAGGAAAATAATTTCTGGATTTATTTCTCCATTTTTCAGCCAAAAAAAGAAATATTCTAAGAGTAAAACTTAATCTTCTTACTGTATACATCCCTATAAATCCTTACATACCCTGTGGAGTGTTGTGTGGTTTAATGGCTTAATTAGTTAATGTTTATAAAGCACTTCTGATCTCCTTGCATGAAAGATGCTGTAGAAGCACAAACTTACAATATCTTCACCACCCAGTTAAGATCAAGCAACCTATAGGAAAGAGATCTGTTTATGTAACTCAAGCACTTTACAACCCTTCCAGACCTTGTAAAAACTCAGAGAAGAAATCCGCCTGGCTGCCGCTCCAGCTACCAGCTGCTGACAGTCCTGGGGGTTTCTGGTAACCCGTGTCCTATGGGAAGGGGAAGCATTTTCTACAAGAAGCCGATGTCTTTCTATCCTGCGCAGTCTGCAAGGTGGTGAAATGTGCTTGGCACCAGGGCTGCCCGCAGAGCCCCGCAGTTTGGATTCCAGACACTAGCAGCACTAGAGAAACCGCGTGGAGACTGGAGTTTGGCACTATTTCTGGAAGACCTCCTCATCAAACAAACTAAAAATAGCAACAAATGCCCCAGGTCCTTTGCTAGAGGCGTAGCAACCAGAGCCCATCAGATCTAGTTCCCACCTATGCAGATCCAACTCTGGAATAAAGGCCTACATGGAGTTCTTTGCTTTCTTTTCATTCATGCCTCTGATGTCCATTAGTAGCAGCATTTTTTACTCAGTGAGTTACATGTTCTTTGGATCCAGAGAAAACACAGAGACATCGATTTCCCCCCATGCATGTAGCTTTGTTCATGTGTTTTGCAGTTTTGAAGTCTCTAATCCTCTTCCCAGCTGAGCTGGGAATCTGCCTTGTGCCACCACCACGCAGGCAATTTCCGACAGAGATGGGCAAAAAGCCTCTATTTCGGAGAAACAGCTGCCACTCCGGAAAGAAATCCTGGAGCTGAAATGGGTATTCTAAGAAAATGTCAACTCAAAGGGCAGTTGCAGGTAGAAAAAGAAATTCTTAGGCATTACTGGGAGAGACATCAATGTGCTGCTCCATAAACGTGGGGTGCGTCTCCACCATGCCTGGCTCCCGGCTTCCCCTTGCCCAAAAGATGCTGCCAAGTTGATGCAGAGAAGGGTGACAGGCAGGATCAAAGGTATGAAACAGCTCCCATGTGGGGAAGGATTTAATAGACCAGGACTCTTCTGCCTGCAGGGTAGATAAACTGAAGGAGGATGTGATAGAGGGGTATAAAATCATGACTGGCTTGGAAAAAATGAATAGGGAAGGAGACTCTTACTCCTCTGATCCAAGGACTAGGGAGGTGTCAAACAAACCAGCAAGTGCTGGGTGGGAAAGAAATAAAATGAGATATTCTGCTCCCTCCATGCGCTTCAGCTTTGGAGCTTGGACCATGGGACTGTGTAGCTATTATGAGTTTTTTATGTGGGTTCAAAGAGATGGTGCAAATTGATGGATCAAAAGTCAAAAGGATTACAAAGCACAGAGAGTGTGCCGGGGTGCTGCAGAGCCTCCTTCACACAGGCAAGCAGCCTAACTCCAGCTGTGCTTTTAGCACTTCTTCCATATTTTCTCTGTAAGGCTTCGTGCAAAGGGGTTCAGCCACAAAATATTATTTAAGCATTTTTCAGACAGCATTGCTTTAGCTTTGCAGCCTTGGGAGATGGTGTTGCCTCCATGTTATGGGCATGGGTGCAGAAACCAGACCTCTTGCAGTTGCAAGGAAAGCCCCAAGTTCAGCATCAGCATGTTGAGGTTTCTCCTATTCAAACTCTGTATATGACAAGACAATTTAACCACAAGAACAGTCTTAAAATACATTTGCAAATACATTTGCCATACAAAACCTCTGTGACTTACTCAAGAGCACCCACTGAGACCTGGCCAAAAGCAGGAACTGAACACTGGTTTTCTGTATCCTATTTCTTTACTGAAAAGACAAGCATCTCCCTGCCTTTAATTTTATGATTAAATCAAGGCTTATCCTTCATCCTTGATATGACGACATTAAAAAATCCTTACTGATCTACTGCCTGACTATTCCTTCTAAAATCACTTCCAAAACCTGGGGTCACCGTTCTCCTTAATGGTGACCAGTTACCTTTTCCTTCTCTCTTCCTTCAGCTAATGTTCTGCTTTGCTGAACTTCTAAACTGTAGTCACAAGATGACTCTGATCTTGTTCTCAGCTAAGTCTATATAAATTTAAAAAAAAATCACCCCTGCCTTTGATCCAGATTGCCAGCATGAAGAATCTTGCTCTGAAGTATGGACAGGGGACATCATAGCCAAAAAATGAAAAGCTGATATAGCTTCAAGTCCAAAGTTATCTGCAGACTGTCTTAGTCTTCTGGCTCACTGGAGACGATCATGTGCAGGTTCACGTGCGTCTTCAGCGTTAGCGAAATTTGGAGCCATCTCATGCTCTGCTTTTAGTGTAGGCAAAATGCACCAACAAAACAAATTAATTCAATCTCTTACTTCATGTTTTGATTATATATATTCTGTACTCTCTCCTTCACTGGCTGTATTTTCACTCTTTCACACCATGGGCCTTTCAAACATTAAAGTGTCAGCACTGGTTCTGAGCCAGTATTGTTTCAGCCCTATATACCCCCGTATACACTGAGATAGCACAGGGCTTGGATAACAAAATAAATCCTTGGGTTTTGAAGCCACTTTTTAGTTTATCACTTTCTTATCTGGAGATCATTTAGGGCTCCCCCTCAGCTTTGAAATTACAGCCTATGTATCTGCAGATATTTTGTCCCTCAAAACACCTTGTCACTGAATTATTTCATGCAGGAACTTTCTTATAACTTATCTCCTCCTCTGACTTGTTCACACTTAAAGGTCACAGTCCTCTGCCTCTGATATCACCAGCTCTCGCTGCGGAAAGGATCGGAGTCCCAAACTGTGGCAGGAATTTGAGGAGGAGGAGACAAAGGACTGCAGGACAAAAGCATCTTTTTTTTCATATAATTTATGGGCCACTGGATAGCTCACAAAAGGGGATAGGATGAAGAGGATGAAAGCATTGGGTTGCAATTTCAAGCAGGCAGCCGGGCAGCATGGATATTGACAACCAGAGCTCACAACTGCATGCAGAGATGTACCCACCTCTCACTTGCACCCTACATGGTCTTCGCTGCCCATCTCCCTGTTTCTCAGCAACATATCACTTAGAAAACCCGTCTGCCAGACAGCAGCCTCTCTACTGCCTACCCAACAGCAAAATGGACTGTAACAGGCCTTTTAAATGCAGCCTGCAAAATGACAGGAGCCCGAAATTGGGGTGAATTCAAAGCGCCTGTGTCTTGTCATTAAACTGAATACACCAAAAAAACCTGCCAACCCTAAAAGGGTTTCAAATCTCTGAACTGGATTTTCCTAGGATACAAAGTAGAACAGGAAGATCTCCTGACAAAAGAAACGGGGACTTGCTGGGTGAGACAAACAGAATTAGAAGAGGTTAGGGGTGGCCTTAGTTAACACCTTTGTTCCTGAAGGTCTTTCAGCGGCTCAGACCTTAAAGCCAGGTGTGCTCAGCTACACCCACATGTCCTATTTCAAGGTCAGAATCAACTAGAAAGCTCTCAGTGTCCAGATTTAGACTGGAATCCAAAACACATGAGGGACAAGTTAATTTTGCATCTGATAAAAGGGGAGGCCTGGTCAGCAGGGTTTGCTGTGATTTCAGTAGCAAGTGGAAAGGAAAGGCAAGGACTGTTCTCAGAGGAGACCTACACAGGTTACGCAGTCCAGGTATCCGTTTGGTTGGAAACATGTTCAAGCTAGTTGAAATTCCTTTGGAAAAACAGAAGCTTAAGCAAGAGGATGCAGTGTTTTACCACACTGCAAAGTAATAAAAACTGTTGTAAAGGCTCTACAAAAAGCCAAAGCAACAGGTTCTCCCAAACCAAACCGTATTCCAACACAACATATTATGTGAGGAGACAGACAGGTAGGTGATGTTAGAGTGATGGAGAAAGAGATGGGAGGGCATTTATAGATAAACAGGTATTTGTAAATATTAAATGTGAGTCTTCATAGAATTGTATTCTCTGTCAACACATTTACATGGGAAGAGGATTAGCGATAAGTTTGGCACAAAGACCTCCATCTCTAGAGCAGATATTCCGCAACTGGGAGGACCCGTCCTTTGAGAAAAACATTTATTTGGGTAATCTGAAAACTGCTGTTGAAAATCTACCTCTCACACACACATGCTGACTTGCAAAATATTTGCTTTTTTGCTTTCCATGATGAGCGGAGACTGAGATCTGCCTCACTGGTCTGAAACAGATTCTGCCTCTGTAAGGACAGTTTAAGTGCTGTTGTGAAATGATACAGATGTGCTAGGCTTTACTGTTGAATTCCAACAGATCTATGTGAATAATTGATTTTGCTCCATTATTGCCAAAGGAAAAAACTTAAGGGAGGAAGCAGAATATTAAATAAAAACAAATTTTTCATTTTTTTTCTAACTCCAAGCTGCGCTGTGCTTTGTTTTGTTCTGTTTTTCCCATCAGAATAAGGTCACAGAAAATCCACTGGAAAAATGAACATCTGTGTTAATAATTGTGTAATGCTTTGCAGGACTCACTTTGGTGCCTTACATCCCGTTTGCATTCAGAGAGTGTCACCAGTGCCTGGGTGTAGGTTTTGGCTGGGATAGAGCTCATTTTCTTCATAGTAGCTCATATGGGGCTATGTTTTAGATTTGTGATGAAAACAGTGTCAACACTACAGGGATCTAAGCCTTGCTGAGCCTTTTCTGCTTCTCATGCTCCTCCACCAGCGAGCAGGGAGAGAGGCCGGGAAGGGACACAGCTGGGACAGCTGACTGCAACCGACCAAAGGTGTACCCCATGCCACATGACGTCATGCTCAGCAATAAAAGCTGGGGAAGAAGAAGGAAGTGAGGAACACGTTTGCAGTGATGGCGTTTATCTTCCCAAGTCACTGTCACACATGATCAAGCCCTGCTTTCCTGGAGGTGGCTGAACATCTGCCTGCCAGTGGGAAGCAGTGAATGAATTTGTTATTTTGCTTTTGCTTTGCCTACTAAATTGTCTGTATCTCAGCCCACAAGTTTCCTCCCTTTTACCCTTCCAATTCTTTCCCCCATCCCACTGTGGGGCTGAGCTGCCGGCTGGGGTTAAACCACAACACTGGGAAATGACATTTCCCCAGCAGCACTCCTGGTTCTCCCCATCTCTGGAACGACTCAGCTGCTGCAGGACCACGCAGTAGCCGTCTCAGGTTGCTGTAGCAACTTCATTAAGTTTAAGCTGAATTGAGCTTGTCCCAAGATAGCAGCCAGCTAAGTTTGCACTCCCCACTGCCTGGCACAACTGTGACCTCCAAGCAAATTATTGCTCTTCTCAGCGGGAGCAGAAGCAGCCACCCACGAGCCTCCCAAGCTGTGAATTTGCTATCTTCGTCATCTATGTATGAGAGAAAAGCTCAGTTTTGACTCCTTCCTTGCACTGTCTGAACTGTCATTTTAATCAGCCTTACTAAACTATCCAGGAGCATGAAATGCTCATGGGCTGCAGTGGTTTTAGGTTTTCTGCACCATTTTCATACATTCCTGTCCCTCATCACTACCTGGCAGATTCCGTCCATCCCAGTTAGGACTCTGCAACACAAACAACTCCCGTGCAGAAACAACATTGGGTTTTTTACCTTTTGTCTCCCTAAGTAAATTTTTATTCTGCTTACAAAATAAAATTAATAATCTGAAATCAACTCTTAAACAAGGTGAAGCCAAGTATTTTGAAGGAAGAGCTATTGTTTTGGTAAGCAGCAACTTCAGGTCTGCCGAACTTCAAAATTTGTAGCTATTTAGATAGATGTATATCATGAAGCCCCAGATAAGCACATCTGGAGTGCGTGCAGTCATGTGATCACTACTTTCTCCGTCCATCTTTACCAAAGGAAAACTCATAAAACAATCATTCATTTTAGTAGATACATGTTTTTAACAAACGTCTCAAGTTGCAGTTTCAAAAATAACAAATATTATTTTGTTCCATTATATTAGGACATCATCACCATTATGCCAATGCTGTGTTTTGCTGCTGCTGTTATTAAGCCTTCCAATGTTTGCATAAGATAAATTCACTGCACTTCAGATTATTTAACACCTAAATGAAATTGAGTTTGTTCATCCCAATGAGTTGCTAGGCAGCCATTACAGAGCATCATGCATTTGTGATGCATCTGTTAGCAGGTGAAATCATTGAACAAAGTGTAAATAAAAAGAACAAAATTGAGTAGGTACATTTTTAAGTCAAGCACCTGCTTAGCATACATACATTTGTACCCATGTAAACAGCCAGTTACGTGTACTTCAAACATGTAATTGTTCACACGGGGTACCTAAGCGTCCATCGCATCGACAAGCGAGTGTTGTCGGTGTCTATGATTTCCATCCATGTTTATTCAGCTGCAAGTACACATAAACCTTAAGCCTTTAAAAACTAATGTTGAGCAGTGCTTGGAGGAACGTGGTACGTTGTGGCACAGTCGATCTCCCACCCTGGCACGCAGGGCACCTCCTGGGACATTACTTAGGATTAGTCCCAATAAAGGATTAAGCTTCTAAATGTGATTTAGGCAGATTTAGGCACTGAAAAGACTAGAAGGGAGGAGGCCGGAGAACCATCCACCTCTTCTGTGCAAAATGGGTCACTGTGCTCCTTGGATTAATTCAGTTTTAGTCTATTCTCCGCTTAATGAAATAACGAAAAAACAGCTTGAAGAACTGGAGCTGCAGCAGAGGAGGCCCTACTCTCACAGGTGTGCAAACCACACGGTTTCTGAGCAGTAAATTATGCAGTTAGTGAGTAATAAGATACACCAGCTACAATGTTCTGAAACTTTTCAGCATTTTTTTTCCCTTTCAGAAATCTCAGATGGAGACAAGTTGCTACCCAGTTCCCTCCCACTCTCCCCTAAGGAGCAGAGCCGAAAAGGTGGGCTCCTCTTCTCTTACATGACAGTCTCCAGAAGAAGAATTTCAGTCCGGGAATTTTAGAATTTTCAGAGCAGCTCAGGTTTTTCATCTTACAAAGTGCACCAAACTCGTAATTATCAATGAAATGAAAAAGAAATGTAAAATCCTTAATACTGCTATAAGTTTTGCAAAGGCTCAAGAGCAGAGCGTTGTCAGAGGAGACTTGGGTTTAGCAATATGCCAGGATGGAATTATTTTTGATACCTTTTTCTGCAAAATGTGTGGCTGACCGTACAAGTCATGATCCTGCCCCAAAATCACCAGTTGTTCAGATATCCTTCCACAGCATACTCTGACATACTTGATGCCAATGCACGAGAAACAAGGTAGAGGATATATTGGTGAAGGAATGGGGATCATGGAGAAAGGTGCATGGCTTTCCTGGGAAAAGGAAAATTTCCCTGCTGGGAGGTGACTTGGCACTGGGCTCCCTGAGTGTGGCTTGTGAACAGCATCCTTTGCTGGAGCTCAATGGGCTTTGTGAAGTTGGATTTATTCAGAATTTTTCTTCAGCTGCATGGTAATTATAATGAAGTTCAAAAAGGGATGTAAGTCAGAAAATATAGCAACCAGTCACTCCATATTTTTTTGTTTTGAAATGTAAAATAGCTGTGTTGAGCTGAGTCTGACAGGACTAGAATTCTTTCATAAATTTGCAAGTTCTGGACTTGGAAAGAATGGGTCATATTTATTAAAAAAAATTAAAAATCTTTCAAGAAACAGAGTTTTGTAGAAATAAACAACTTTCTGAAAATGCCTTAACAACATGTCATTTTGTTCTGGTAGTACCTACAGTAAGTGCTTTTTGTCAATTTATTTGAAAATGAAAGAACACACTTTCAAAAACTAAAAATGTTGAGTAATTGCTTTCGAAATGGGGATAGGAGAAATGTATCTAAAGATGTGCCAGGTCTCACATGCAAACGACAGGTTTGTTTGACGAAGTGCAAATGTCTGTGTCTGGTCCGTGCCCCTCCCGGCACAGCCATCAAGGAGCAACGCACTTTATCCTGTCCGTGGCCTGGCTCCATCCTAATGCCTAAACCAGGGCAGAAAAACAGTGCTAGGAGTGCCTGTCTCTCCCCAGTGACTTCAGCGGGAGTTTAGGGTGAGTAGCCTTTCTTCAGATGCCTGCATGGTAGACACCTAAAGCGAAATAAGAGGAAGCCCCTCCAAAATGCGGGGCTCCCTCTCATTTCACTTTAGGTGCTGCCCTGTAGCAAATGTATGCGATGCGTTTACCAGCTCATCCAACCACCCATGCGGGATGCAGGGGCAGCCGCCTTCGGTGCACCGAAGGGGGAGAGAGGCTGCGCTGCCCCGGGGTCTGGTTTTAAAAAGAGGGGTTGGAGGATGCATTCTGTCACCACACCGTGGCTTTCCACCTACTGTATGACCTCACGCAGCGTTGTCTTATGCATCGGATGTTTGGGAGATCTGAGTCTATGCAGCTATGCCATATAAGGGGATTTCAGCAGAGCATGCCTCCACCATGCCTGTTGGGTATTATCTGCATAACCCCTTCGGGCTGGATTATCTCCTTTACTGAAATCTGTTCCATATAAGGGGCTGGGAAAGGGCTGTGCTTCTCAATCTGCTCGTGCCTTGGAGTGGCGAAAGGACCGTGTGCCTGCAAGGAGTTGGCTCCAGCCCCAAAACATCTCCATGCCGAGACGGCTGGAGCAGTTGGCATAGGAGCTCATTCTCCCTGTGATTTGCCATCCTCCAGTCCTTCCCCGTGAAAGTTCTCCAGCAAATGGGTAGTTTGGTCAGATAATGGTCTTTAGTGCCAGGTAGGTGATACCAAAAGGCTGGATGCAGGATATGAAATCAGGTCTGGAGTATGTTATAACTGGGAGAAGTCAACATTCAAACTTCATGTTAGAATCCAGGAAAGGGTATGCTCAGTTTTGTTGTCATGGAAAAGCCACAATTAAATTTTAGGTATGGCAAAGGCACTGTCTGATCTCCTTTATACATACCACCATTCAGTGGCTATAGGTCAGACTGCTGTACTGCAGCAAAGGAGAGACTTTGCACAGCAAAGGAGTTTCCCACTCATTTCTGGGATGCAGAATAATAAGTTAATGGCACAAAATAACCCATAGTCAAAGCAACTTTCTCACACACACACCCCCCCACCCCATTAGTGTGTGGTCTGTTTTGCATATAAGTGATTCATTATAGAATTTTACTCCCATAAAAGCTCTTCTACCCTCCTTTTGTACATGCGCCAAATGGTGAGGAAAGCCAGAGGCAATTAAAACAAATATGGCTTGAATTACAGGCCTGTTTCCATAAGACCATGTGATAAGAAAATGGGTTAAGATGTGCAACAAGGCAAAGTAGTTGCTGTAGAGAGGTCAATTTCTCAAAACTGGCATTGCTTCTGGCTCCCTCATCTCAACACCCTCCCTCTGAGCCAGGGTCCCTCCAGCCTTGCTGCATCACTCCATGCAAAGTGGGTACAGAGGACGGCACCTACATGCAGTTCCTGGTCCCCATCATCCTGCAGTGTGGAGCCAGGTCTGCTCAAAGGTCAGGTCTCACCTCCCCAGCCCAAATGCCAGCACCTAATTCCAACATAACTTTTCTGTGAGTGCTGGTGGGAGAAAGTAAGTAAAGAGCTTCAAGCTTTCAAAGCGGAGAAGAGAATAAGAACATCAAAAGAGCAAAGGACGAGGGAAAATGAAAAAGGTTTTCCATCTTAGACCTCTGCTGTCACATCAGATCAGGGAAGGCAGAAAAGGTCAGCATATTTATGATTTCAATAGTTCACTTTCTTTGGTGAACATTTGGTAGTGTCACCTTCTTCACTGCCATTAAATAAATGGATCAGGATTTGGGGGAGTGCTACATCTTACACTAACACTGAGAAAGGAATTCTCTTAATGCAAGTTCACTCCTCTTCAAAGCTTCAGGGTGTACCAAATCTTTCCATTCTTTTCGGCACAGAATTGAGCAGGAAATTTAAGAAATGCTGTCTGCAGAATGATCTCAACACAGGGGCTGATAAAAAAAAAAAAAATTAACGCCTGTCATCTGGCCTCTATGGTTGGGCATGAGGCTCCCTCAGAAAGTCAAGGAGAAAGAAATCATCTGGACATCACTGTCATACTTCTCTATCATAAGATAAATTTCTGTTCCACACAATCTCAGTTCTTTACACTTTAGTGACTGATACATTAAACCTTGTACTCAACCCTTTCCCAGGAAATCCTAGGCTAAACTCTGCACTTGAATTATATTCCTGATAACTGGGTTGGACATGTGTGGAGCTTGACATCACCGTGGGTCTGAGTCGCCAGGAACCGCATTAATCGCCAGTGGAACTGGTGCCATGGCAGCCTGCTTTAAATGAGGTCACACTTCTGTATCTTCAAGGCTGTTTAATGTCCTCAAAAGCCAGGGCTTGGTCCACATCCCCACATCCCCTGTGCTGGTTGCTCTGGCACAGAACCATTTCAATGGATGAACTGGTAATGCCCCTCTGGCTTTTGGCCAAAACTCTCCACATGAAATTTTAGTTAGCTGACATTTCTTTTTTTTATAAACTGTTGAAAAACACAGTTTTTGAAAACTGAAAAACATAGTGCCTTCAGAAGGGTGTTTGTGCTCCTCTGGGCTGGGGGAGATTGGGAGAAGTAGGATTCTACTTTTTTGTTCGGCTGTCAATGAAAGTTAACCAGGCAGTTTAATTTGAAAATTCCATCTAAAGCAATGATATTGTAATATCTTTTGTACTTTTTTCCTTAAAAAAATTCTTACCGTACTTCTTCTTCACTGTCTTCTGGCTTACAACACTGCACTTCACAGAGCAATGAGTCTCCGGGTAGCACACGTTGAGAAACCTGCTGCAAGGTAGAGGGCAGAGGCGCAGGAGGAACAAGCTTACCTTTTTTGCTCTATATTTCACACTGCAGCAGAGAACGTCCCAGACTTTGATCACTATCTCCACATTTGGTCAAAGTCAAAAAATGACCTCAGAAACAGTGCAACTTGAGATAGCAAGGCTTTGGTTCAGGGATTTTTACCTTTTATGTTTCCATTGCACTCCTATTTAACACTCTTCCTTCTGCAGGTGAACTCTTCAAGCATGCTTTCAAACATATGTTGGCTGGTGTTAAACATTTAGAAAACAGGAGCTGCCGATGCTGGTCTAGATGACGTATTGCAAGGATTCAGCTGAAGCGAGGACGAAGGAGGGAGCATACGAGTGTCTGAGTTGGAACTGTCTCAAGTGTCATCACAGGCCATAAGGTTGGACAGCTAGGAAGGGGTGAGTGGGGCCAAAAAACAGTGAGAGTTATAGCTTAAATAGACAAATAAATAAAACATCATTGCTGACCTGTTTTCCCTTGCCGGATCTCATTGCTCATTGCAAATAGTCAGTAATGTTAAGTCTTTACTATATATATGTCAATTTATGAGCCTTCCTCCACCCAGGCCACTGCGCCAGAGATGTTTTTAAAACTTTTGCTTACAGAGGAAATTTGTCCTGCAAGCTAATTTGTGAGCTGGTCAACAGATGCTCTATGCCTGACCTCTTATAACTTGTTTGTGGTATTACTGCAGGGGTATACAGCAATAATGCAACTCCTCTTCTCCCACTCAAAAAAATAGTGCAGTATTGTGCTGGTATAAGAGGTCAAACTGTCTTCGTCTGGCTCCTTGCTTCGGCAAAGTAGTCCAGCTCAGCCCTGTACCAAGCGTGGGTGATGGCTCAAGTCATCCCGGTCTGTTCTTTAGGGATTCACCACATCTTGACACTCATGGAATCACAGAATCACAGAATCACAGAATGTTCGGGGTTGG
>Ga0181612_118793_pt1 | contig 26443 bp, 23 predicted proteins | sample HoacroProtozoa21_FD_119630 | JGI IMG/M metagenome (GOLD analysis project Ga0181612, IMG submission 119630) | Hoatzin crop microbial communities from Cojedes, Venezuel. Combined Assembly of Gp0051906, Gp0051904, Gp0051908
AAAATGATAATGTTTTTATTTTTCTTTATTATTTTTCTTTATTATTTTTCTTAAAAATTATGATATATTTATTTTCCTCTTCTAAATTCAAATTCCTCATTGGCAAGCCTTATCTTATCTCCGTAATTCAGCTCAACCTCTTGCCCTACCGGTATTTCTTCATCATTAACATATGTTTTATTTTTAGAGTTAAGATCCGCAATGTAATATTTATTGCCTCTCCTGATAATATCTGCGTGGGTTCTGCTTACCTTTCTGTTATCCGTAACAAAATAATCCGAATAACCCTTTTTCTTTCCAATCCTAAAAACCGGCTTATTTATCAATATATTCTCATCGGTTAAAAACCTGTATAAACAAGGATATGTGCTATTTACGGTCTCCTCCTGCAGAAGTCCTGTAGCATCTTCATCTACGTAATCCATTTCATTTCCGGAAAGCAATCCTGTCGCATCGTCGTCCATATAGTTCATTTCATGGTCATTGTATAATCCGGATGTATCATTCACGTAATTCATTTTATTGGTATTAGATAATCCGATTGCACCATCCTGAAAATCATTATAGTTTTCCTGCAACAATCCCGTTGCTTCATCATATGAATTACCAAGCAAGCCTGTCGCATCATCATATGAATTATCAAGTAGTCCCGTCGCTTCATCGAAAGAACTCTCAAAAGAATCATTTAATGATTCATTAAGCAGTCCCGTCGCTTCATCAAAAGAATCATTCTGATTCATTCCCTTATTCCTGTAATGCTCGTAATAATCCCCAGGCTTATCAGTAATAAATCCACTTTGTCCTACACTATGTCTCTTTATTATCCTGACAACATTTCTGTCTTCCTTTGCGATATATTTCTCAGTTTTAACAGGATCAAAGAACCTCATAGAACCAAGAAAATAAGTAAATCTTGAGATGTATTCCATATCATTTTCAGGCTTTAATTTACAGGCATATATAATCTGCTCCATAAACTTCTTAATATCCCCTTTATCAGGCCCTCCTGAAGCCCCACCGTTCTCTAAAGGTAAATATATAAAATGCATTTCTCTGGTAGTTTCGTTAATAAATACATTCTCTATATCCAGCACCAGATTTCCCATTAGTAGAGCATTTGCATTAAGTTTCTGAACCATATCAGTAATCTGTTCCATAATAAAAAGAAAATCATATTTACCAACAGGGTTCTTAAGTCTGTCTTTTAACCTGATTCCCACAGGTCCTCTGTATTCAAATACCTTTTTCTTTTTCCTTACAGGACTTAATAAACCTCTTATATACTTTCCCGAAAATGTTTCAAACTGTTGCTCGTCTACCTTTTCATTAAATCCTAATTTAACCTTAACAACCAGTTGACTGTCTTTATTCTTAGGTTTATACTTGGCCATTTCCCGCCTCATTCTCTCCGGTCATGCCGGAAGTTTCCGGCATGACCTTTAGTTAATGTCTTTTATATTCGTGTTTCTTGTAAACAAGAAACACGAATTCTGATATACGTAGTATATCAGCGCGCCGCGAGATTTTTTTTCGATTTTCTGCCTATTACCTTAATTTCTCCGATTATTTTTGTTCCATAAAATGAATTTAAATTAAAAATTTATATAAAAAAAACTGCAACACATGCTTTAATTGCATATGTTGCAGATTAAATATAAAGATAACTCCAATATTTTTAGAACTCGAATTTCTATGAAATTATTTTTTATCACGGTGTTACTTCTCCGTATTTAACTCCATGCTTATATTCACCTCTTCTGGCTTCTATCATATCGCTTACAGTAACAAGCTGATATCCCTGCTCTCTTAATAGCTTCATTGCAGGAATTGCACCGTCCGGAGTCTCCGAATATATATCATGCATCAATATAATTGCACCGTCATAAGCGTTTTCCATGATATACGCAAGTAATCTCGGCGGATCTCTGTACATCCAGTCATCCGTATCCACAGACCATAAAACTATAGGATCATTAATGAGGTTCATACACCTTTCATCTACTGAGCCATATGGCGGCCTTAATATAACGGTATCCTGACCGGTAATCTCAACAATCTTTTCTCTTGTAGCTCTCACTTGATCAATAATTTGTTGATCTTCCGGAAGCTTTGAAAGCTCCACATGATCAAATGTATGATTTCCTATTTCACATCCCAAAGATGATGCTCTGGCAATAAGATCTCTGTTATTACCCTCATCTGTGTAACGTCCTATTACAAAGAATGTAACTCTACCGCCGTTCTCTTCCAGATCATCCAGGATTCTGTCCGTAACCCCGCTTTTCGGGCCATCATCAAATGTAAGAGCAATCATTGGTTTATTGGGATCTACTGTATATGACTTCTCATTACCTTCATCTGAACTTGATTCTTCCGAATCACCTTCCTTAGATTCAATATCCTTGGATTTACTGTTTTTTGAATTATTATCCTTTGAATCACCATTCTTTGAATTATTATCCTTAGAATTACTGTTCATAGAATTATTATCATCCACATCTTCATCATTAAGATTATTTTCAGAATTCGAAACTTCTTCCTTTTTCAGACCCTCAGTAATACTTTTTTCAGCTTTATAATTATCTCCGTAAAATTCCTTTAAATCGTCAGGTAATGCACTTATCACACCTAACATAAATATAGATATTATCGATACAAAAATTATCGGTATATAATACTTATCTCTTTTCATAATATTTAACGCCTTCTTCATTTTCAAAATATTGAGCAAGACTATAAGCCGGGTTATGTATTAGATGATCATCTATCTGATTTTATCGTTACCGATAAACTTAAGCGGCTCACCCGAGTGCAGAACGAGCAATTCTGACGCACTCAATTTTAGCCTTGCTTCGGATGGGGTTTACATAGCCCGATGTGTTACCACATCGACGGTAGTCTCTTACACTACCTTTTCACCATTACTGTTAAAAACAGCTGTATATTTCTGTTGCACTTTCCTTGGAGTCACCTCCACCGGACGTTATCCGGCATCCCGCTCTATGAAGCCCGGACTTTCCTCACCATAAACGGTGCGACCATCTGTCTTACTCAACATTTAAAAGCTTAGCATTATTTTATATGAATTTCAATATCAAATGATTTAATAAAAGATATTATTGTATCTTATAATCAATCATCCTTTGATTTTTTTGTCTGTATCCTATAATCAATCATCCTTTAAGTTTCTTGGTCTGTATTCTATATTCAGCAGGAAGAATTATCTTATAGGGTAAAATCTTTGATGCAACTCTTGCCCATTTAACCGATGATGTCGGCATAATAATCATCTTGCCCTTAAACAAACCCTTTACAGCTTCCTCTGCACATTCCTTAGCAGAGATATAATTCATATTAAACTTTGTTCCCGCAACCTTATCAAATTCAGTGTTTACAGGGCCCGGGCAAAGTGTAGACACTCTGACTTTTTTATGTTTTTTCTTAAGCTCATAATTAAGAGCCACACTGTAACTTAAAACATATGCTTTTGTTGCACAATAAGTTGCAAAAGCAGGTCCCGGCTGAAATGCCGCAACACTTGCAATATTAAGAATCCTGCCCTTCTTCATATGTTTTGCATAGAGCTTGGAGATATACTGTAACGCTATAACATTAGTATTAATCATCTCAACTTCATCTTTAATATCTACTGCGTCAAATGTTCCAACCTTTCCGAATCCGGCAGCATTAACCACTATTTCCACAGGATAATACAAAGAAGCCTTATACATCTTTAAAATTTCTTCTTCCTTGCTCAAATCACATTTGAATATAACAACCTTATTATTATATTTTTTTTCAAACATGCTTTGCAGTTTAATAAGTCTGTCCTGTCGTCTGGCAACAAGAAAAAGATTATATCCTTTGGCTGCTAAAAGTTTAGCAATCTCCAAACCTATTCCGCTTGAAGCTCCTGTAACAAGTGCATACATAAAATCCCTCCTTTTATTACTATTCTTCATACTATTCTATGAATTCCACTTAATTATATTATGGAGATTATTTAATATCTTCTCCGATACATCCGGCTTATTCATGGTATAAATATGAATATTCTTTATTCCGTTTGCAAGAAGATCTATTATCTGATCAGTTGCATATATAATTCCCGCTTCCTTCATTGCCTCCGGATTGTCTCCGAAAGCATCCACTAAAGCCTTGAACCTGGCCGGAATTATACATCCGGATAATTCAATAGACCTCTCCATTTGTCTTCTTGATGTAACCGGCATGATTCCTGCAATTACAGGTACATTAACTCCCTTTTCTCTGAGTCTGTACAAATAATTATAATAAACAGAATTATCAAAAAACATCTGAGTTGTCAGAAAATCACACCCACTGTCTACCTTCTCTTTTATGTTTGCCATATCCTCATCTTTACTTTTAGCCTCAGGATGTTTTTCAGGATAACATGCAGCTCCTATGCATGCTTCCGGATAAACTCTCTTTATTTCTTTAACCAAATCTGCGGCATGAGGAAATCTATTATCCGTCGGAAATTCCATTCCTGCAGGTATATCACCTCTTAAAGCCAATATATTCTCAATCCCGGATTCCTTTATTTTGTTAATCTGAGAATCTATAGTTTCCTTAGTTGAAGAAATACAAGTTAAATGCGCCATATAATTAACGCCCATTTCCTTAATTGTCTCCGTAATTTTTACAGTATAATCGCTGGTTCCTCCTCCTGCTCCGTAGGTACAGCTTATAAACGAAGGTTTAAGCTTCGCAATCTCTTTTACCGCATACTCAATATCTGAATACTTTGCATCTGTTTTTGGAGGAAAAACCTCTAAAGAGATGGTTATTTCTCCATTTGACAATACGTCGGATATTTTCATACTTTACTCCTTAAAAAAACCATATCCGAAGAATCCTTGAAAATAACATACGTTATATGTTTCAAGCACCTTCGGATATGAATGTATACTTTATATAATTTTATGCTTTGTAACTATATAATATTATTCCTTAACCGCAGCAGCTCCAAGTCCTGTAGTAAGCGACTTCTGAGAAATTATGAAGAAGATTACGAAAGGAACACTGACGATCAATGCACCTGCAGCGAATAACGCAAAGTCATTCTTGTTCTCGGCAACATATGAAAGTAATCCAAGAGCAATTGTCTTGTTTTCATCATTAGTAAGAATCATAGATGGGTAAATGTAGTCCATCCAAGGTCCTGTAAATGTTGTCAATGCAAGGAAACCGATAATAGGTCTTGCGATTGGAAGAATAACTCTGAAGAATATTGTAAGGTGGTTAGCACCGTCAATTCTTGCAGCTTCATCAAGTGACTTAGGAATTGTATCAAGGTAACTCTTTACAAGCCATGTGTTGTACGGAACGTTACCTGCTACATATATAAGAACCAATCCAAAGAGATTATCATAAAGACCGATTCTGAATACGATTACGTAGATAGCCATCATTCCGATGAATGAAGGGAATACCTGTAATATCAATAACGAAATCATCATTGCTTTTCTCATAGGGAATTTAAATCTAGAGAAAACATATGCAGCCAATGAACATACAATAACTGAAAGTAATGATGAACATATTGCAAGGAACAATGTATTCTTGAACCAAAGGAGGAAGTTTGCATCAGGATGTCTTGAACTTCCCATGAACAATGTTACAAACTGCTCAACTGAAAATCCATCCGGGAACGGATTAATAGTATCAGCCGTAAACATGGCCTTAGGGTTAAATGCTGCTCCTACTGCATATATAAGAGGATAAATAACAATAAGGGAACATATTGCAAGAATTATAGCAAATATAACTCTAACTACAATAGCCTTATTGGATGTAGTTTTATTATTCATTATAATTCACCCTCCTTAAATGATTTAGTATTCATAAAGTTAAATACAGCGAACGGTGCCAATACTATGAAGATCAACATAGCAAGAACCGAAGCTATACAATAGTTCTTATTACTTGTTGACATGGTATAAATCCATGTAATAAGGATATCGGTACCACCGGCAAATGTAGTCGTTGTAAACTTAGCATTAGCAGGGCCACCACCTGTAAGGAAGTAGATAGCACCGAAGTTATTTAAGTTGAATGTGAATGACATGATGATGAGCGGAACTGTTTGATACAATACCATAGGTAATGTAATGTTTGTAAATACCTGGAAGCCGTTAGCTCCGTCGATCTTAGCAGCTTCATAGATATCAGCCGAAATAGCTGTCATCTGTCCGGTTATAAGTAACATGAAGTAAGGAACACCTACCCACATGTTAATCAATATACATACTGTCTTAACAAGCCCGAAGTTATTATTATCAGTCAACCAACTTATGTTTTCATTAATAATTCCAAGCAACTTAAGTGTCTTATTTACCGCACCGTTACTTGCAAGAAGGAATGACCAAATCTTCAATGTAAGAATTGAAGGAATAGCATAAGGAAGAATAAGAACAGCTCTGAATACAGGAGTAATCTTAAACTTACACTCATAAAGAAGTGTTGCAAGAACTGTTCCACCAAGATAAGATGTAGCAGTTGCCAAGGCACCCCATAAGATTGTCCAAATTGCAACGCTTGCGAAGGCTGTTGACCATTCTCCACCGCCTGCTGAATTATTACCTACAACGTTTCCACCGAACAATTTTACAAAGTTCTGGAAACCTACCCATGTAACATCACCGGAAACTGTATTACCGTCAAGGTGAGACCAGTTTGTAAATCCGGCAATCATTGAGAAAAGCAATGGAACAATAACGAAGAATACGATAAGGATTACCGCAGGAGCGACACCGAATAACGGGAATGCCTTTCCGAAGGTATCCATAAGAGATTCCTTGTTACTCTTCATACGACCATCAAGACAATAGTCTGTGTAAGCCGAATCCGCACTGCTTATAGAAATGACATACGCTATTATGAATACAACTATCAACATAAGAGCTGTAATACCGTCAATCATTCTAAACTCAAGCGTAGGTGCCTGTGTACCTCTGCTTGTCATATAATATGTGTCCAATTTTATAAGTTCATACAATTTCTGAAAAATCCATCCTGATTTTGCAAGGAAAATGATTTCAATAATTGCGAAAAGAGCTCCCTTTAAATATTGTTTAAGATAAAGTATGTGACTTAATCCCATAAACAGAAGGGATGTCATAACGACCTTTTTTCTTGAAGAACCATCAGTACTAAGGGATGATCCCATAAAATCACCTGTCTTTCTGTTTATATTTATTTACAAGGGAACACTTGATATATGTTCCCTTGTTTTATACTTTGGTCTAATATTTTGTCATTTAAATGAATTTTAATCTATTTGTTGAATCTATTCATTTTTTTTGAATCTATTCACTTTATCAATTAGATTTATCAACTTGTTCAAAGAATATTATTTTGTTGCCGAAGCGTTTGCTTTGTCAAGCTCTGACTTAACATTTCCCTTTTCATTCCAGATGTTTGTATATGCTGAACCGAATGCTGACCAGAACAATGAAGCTTCTGACATACTTGGCATTGGGTAAGCATACTCGAGCTGTTTGCTTAATCCGCTTAAGTAATCTTTAATCTTAGCGTATTTCTCGCCATCAAGTGCATCTACAACATCATCTCTTGCAGGCATTGTTGATGTGATTTCACATCTTAACTGCTGCATTTCTTTTGTCATTAAGAATTCTGCAAATGCAGCTGCCTCCGTTGGATGCTCTGAATACTTAGATACGTACATACATCTTACACCCATGAAACTTGCAGGAGCTGTTGTAGAACCTGTCATTGAAGGGATTGATGTGATACCGAAATTGATTCCTGCATCTTCAAATACGTTAATGTTCCATGCTCCGGATACATCCATAGCCAACTGACCTTTTTCAAATAAAGCATCGTTGTTCTTGTAAGAGATATCTCCTGCCTTCTGGTTGATAGCTTCTGCCAATGCAACGAAGTCTGTCTCCATCTGTGCTATAGACTCATCAGAGTTCATGTATGTGTTATGGATATCATTTCCTGTTTCACCATATAAGTGAATCTGGTCTGTTGATGTAAACATAACAGCATAGTAAGCATTTGAAGGATCGAATAAGAACGGCTGTGTATCTCCGTTGTCATAATCCTTAATGTACTGAACCAAATCAGCCATTGTTGTAGGAACTTCTTCATCAGAAATCAACTCTCTGTTGTAGAAGATTGCATATGTTTCTACTGAAACAGGATATCCGTATAATGTTTCTGTTCCGTCAGATGTAAAGAGTGTAGCACCCTGATATGCAGCATCTGTACATGAAGCCTTAACGATATCCTTTTCTGAATCAGGTACCGGCTCAATAAGGTTTGCAGCTGCCATACCACCTGCGTTGTTATGAGCTGTTGCAAATAAGTCAGCTCCTACTCCTGCAGGTCCGTCAAGAGCGATCTTAGAGTTAGCGTCATTAGACTCTACGTTCTTGAAAGTAATTGTGATGTTTGGATATAATTCCTCAAAGTACTTTCCTGCTTCCTTAATAAAGTTATCAGGACCGTCCTTTGACTCCCAAACAACAAGTTCAATCTTGTCTTCTGTGTTGATATCAAGGTTTGTGTTGAATTCAATCTTATCAGCCTCAAAACTTGATGTTTCTCTTGTAGTTGTTCTTCTTTCACATCCTGTGAACATACTTGCTACAAGTGTTGTGACTAATGCACAAGCTAAAATTCTTTTTCTCATTTTTTTGTACTACCTTTCCGAACTTTACGTTCTAATATTTGCCGCTAGGGATTAATTTTCGTCCGTTATGTTAATCCTTCGCTTTTCCACACAGCTACAAATTGCATAAAATTTTTGTTAAAAATAACCAAAAGCCCATTAATAACCATGTTATCTTTGAACAGTATAGCATTATCACTAATCATTGTCAATATTATTACACATAAAAAAAGGTGTTTTTTTGTGCATATTGCATAAAGACACCTTTTATAATTACAAATATATTTTTATTAAATTTTAACAGTTTTTATAGCAAGTTTTTTTCTGTTTTTTGTGAATTTTTATCAATTAACCCTCTGTTGTCGCGTTTTCTGAATCTTCTGTATCTTCTGTAGCTTCTGTATCTTCTGTATCTTCTGTAGCTTCTGTATCTTCTGTATCTTCTGTATCTTCTGTAGCTTCTGTATCTTCTGTATCTTCTGTATCTTCTGTATCTTCTGCTTCTTCTACATCTTCTGTGTATTCTGCATCTCCTGTAACTTCTACATCTTCTGTGTATTCTGCATCTCCTGCATCTCCTGTATCTTCTGTATCTTCTGTAGCTTCCTTATCATTAGCATCATCCGAGACATTTTCAGGTTTCTTCTGCTCGCTTTCCCCCGGGATTTCCGCCTCTGCTTCCTCTCTGAATTCTTCAAATTTGTCCGGATCAATGTTTGGAAGTTCATTTTTGGATTCTATGCCGAATTGTCTTAAGAATTCCTCTGTTGTTCCGAAAAGTATAGGTCTTCCCGGTGCATCAAGTCTTCCGACTTCACAAACAAGATTATATTCCACAAGTTTATTGACCGAATGATCGCTCTTTACACCTCTGATTTCTTCAATCTCACTCTTGGTAACCGGCTGCTTGTATGCAATTATTGACAGAGTTTCCAGCATAACATCAGTCATATTATGTCTTTTTGGAACTGAAGCAATCTTTATCAGATAATCATAGAGATTCTTCTTGGAACACATCTGATAGGAATCTTCAAGTCTTATAATATTAAGTCCTCTTCCTTCTTTATCGTAATCATCCTTTAATTCATCCATTAATTTAACAACATCGTCCTTTGTCATTCCAAGAGCAATTCCAAGCTTAGACGCCTCAACCGATTCTCCCATAACAAAAAGTATAGCCTCAGCCGCAGCCTTCTTTTCGTTTTTTTCATCTTCTGTCAAATTTTTTAATTTAACCGTATTTTCACTCATCTTATCTTATGCCTCTTCAATAATTTTTTTCACTTTATGTCTCTTTAAACGTTCTATTACACTCTATTCCTCTTTAATATTTTTTTCACTTTATGTCTCTCTAAACGTTCTATTACACTCTATTTCTCTTTAATCGTTCTTTTGTACTCTGTACCTCTTAAATCATTCTTTTTATACTATGCTTCATTTATAATAATCTCATCAAATATCTTATCTTGAACTATATTAATCTTTCCGACCTTCATAAGTTCAAGAATTGCAAGAAATGTTACTATCACTTGCATTTTACTGAGCTGATTACCAAGCATTTTTCTGAAACTGCACTGATGATTCTTATTAACATATCCCAGAACATAAGTCATCTTATCCTCAAGGCTGACTTCTTCTCTTTCTATAGTCTTGAATTTACTTCTTACAGGGTCTATCTTTTCAACCTGTCTCTTAAGCACGTCCTTAAAAACCTCGTTCAAACGTTCAAGAGTTATACCGTTAAGCATTTTATCAAGTTCAACCGGTGGAACATATTTCTTGACTTCATCCGGAATATCTTGATCGTGATACAATATATTTTCTGAATCAAGATGTCTGTCTTTAAGCTCATAAGACATGTATTTGAATCTTTTATATTCCAACAATCGACGAACAAGCTCATCTCTTGGATCTTCATGTTCCTCTTCTTCTTCATCCTTAGGCAAAAGCATCTTTGCCTTAATATCAAGAAGAGTTGCAGCCATAACCAGGAACTCACTTACAATATTAAGATCCTGCTTATCCATGTTATTTACATATTCCATGTATTGATCCGTTATCTCGGCAATCGGTATATCATATATATTTATTTTATTTTTATCTATTAAATGCAGAAGCAAATCCAGCGGACCTTCAAAGGCCTGCAATTTAAATTCCATATCCATATTTTCCTACTCTGCCCTTCTTAACCGTAATACAGCATTTTCTGACCTTATGCGGTATTTTTCTGAATTATAATCAGCATTATTTTCTAACCGTAATACAGCATTTCTTTTGTAGATCCGATAACATAACCGCTGTCGGCATCCGCCTGACTTACCACAAAGGAATCCAGGGTTTTTAAATCATCATATTTAACCCTTAAGGTTTCTGTATCGATAAACTCCGTATCATAGTCATCTCCGTTGATATAAACCACGCTGTGAGAGTTAAAATTCTTACCCTTTATTTCAACATAATTCTTATCTCCGTCATTCACCTTATTTATTGAAGTTATGGAAATCTCTCTTATACCCATAATCATATTGGTTGCCGTATAAGGAACATCTCCTCCGTAAACAATCTTATCACCGTACAATATATCATATTCAAGATTCTGTAAACCGCTTAAATAATCCTTCTCATCTTCTTGCGAAAGGTCTTCGTCAAGATATTCCTGATGATATCTGTTTATAACTCCTGAATTAATATTAAGCTTCTTCATGACTGTGGCTGCAAGCTGATAAGTCTCAAGCTCTTTATCTTCCTTCTTAAGTCCCATATTATCCCAGATAATATACTCCGTTTGATAAAGATTCTTATTTACAAGGTCATTTTCAGACAATCCAAGTCCCGGAAGATGATCGCCGTACATAACTATAATAGTATCCTCACCAAGCGCGTTTACTTTATTAATCAAATCCTCAACAAAAGTATCCATCTCATTTATCTGATTGGCATAATACTCAATGGCATTATCTCTTCCTTCGTCGCCTACGCCGTTAACAAGCGTAACCGTCGGATTATCAAGAACCTTTTCCGTAGGATAACTTCCATGACCCTGTACAGATATTGTATAAATATAATCCTGTTCATCTGTACTCTTTAAAGTATCCACGATTTCATCGGCTAGGTACTTATCCTTTGCCCAGCCTGTGTAGGTAAACTCCTGAATATTCATATATTCAATAGATGTAAACGTATCATATCCTATATTAGGAAATACAGTTTTTCTTGAATAAAACGTCGCATCGTTATTATGAATAACATGGGTTTTATATCCGTAATCCTTAAGATCAAAGGCTATACTCTCACAAATAGTGTCTTTAAGTATTGATTTATAAGGAATCTCTCCCGGACCGAAATCATCAAGATTCATTCCTGTCATTATCTCAAATTCTGTATTACATGTTCCGTATCCAACATTGAACACATTAAGGTATCCTGTAGAATACTCACTCTGAAGCTTTTCAAAATAAGGAATCGGATCTGTACTGAATTCCAGACCTTCTACATTCTTTATATCAAAAAAAGATTCTAACTGAAGAAAAATAATATTCGGAGTATCCTCCACATCATTCAGCTTTACTTCTCCGTTTTCGGTATATTCATCATTTTGTTTACTTAAAATATCATTAATGGTTTCTTCCGAATAATCACTTGGCTTCTTAATTCCTTTATTAATCATTCCTATACTGAAAGAATACACAAACCCGTAAGTATCATATGCCGTTGTAAGATTAGTAAATTTCGTTGAAAATATATTAACATTTATAGCAAGATCCATAATGATTATGGTTATAACTATTGTAATTCCCACAACAAGAAGATTCTTCCAATAATTAATCTTATAACTTATCCTAGGTCCTTTAAGGAAAAGCAATAAAATAATAAATCCGCATATGCAAACAGCAATTACAGCAAGAACAATAAGTCCCGGTGTAAAATATTTGTTTACAAGAGATATTGCGGAACTAAGCACCGATATGTCTGATGGGTTAAAAGGACTTACCCTCACTCCCCTTAATACGCAGTTTATTATTCCGAAGGAAATAAAAAGCGCACTGACAAGGCTTACATAAAAAACTCTTCTTTTAAGAAGCAATGCCGGTATCAACAGCATAACAATTATTAAAGTAGAACAAAAAAATCTTACAGGTTCGTTCACCACATAAAGAATTCCTTGAAGCGCCGACCTTTTATTAAGCATTTCTATAAGAAGATTAATACATAAAGGAAGAATAACAAACATAAGAAAATTATTTTTAATGTAGGATTTTTTGTTTACATCCTCTGTGTTTTCTGCTGAAACATTCACCACATCTTCTTTTTTACCGTCTCCGGAAACATTCACTGCATCTTCTTTTTTACCGTCTCCGGAAATATTCTCTGCATCTTCTTTTTTATTGCTTCTGGAAATATTATCTGCTTTCTCTTTTTTATCTCCTTCCATAATATTTTCAACTTTATTTACAATTTTGTTTTCTGCTTCGTTATTAATTTTCTTTTTCTTCATAGTAATTACCTATCTTTCAAAATCTATAATTATTAACATCTTTTAAAATCCGTAATTGTTACCGGCTTTCAAAATCTATAATTATAAACAGCTTTCAAAATCAAATTTTACTCTAACATAAACTTTAAACACTGTAAAGAATAATAAAGAACAATTTTTTCCTTCCAAACAATAGCTTTTTACTTTGAAATATTATAAAATATAAGCATAGTTATGCGCAAAAATCGAAAGGAGCCGGATTATGGACATTAAAGATATTAAAATACTGATTTGCGACGATTCCTTTACGTCACGAAAGAAATTAAGAGATTTTATAGAAACTCTCGGGTGTGTTAATTTGTTTGACGCCGAAAACGGCGAAGAGGCTGTTAACCAGTACAAGGCAATCAGCCCGAATATTGTTTTTATGGACATTGTAATGCCTAGAATGGACGGAATTGAGGCATTAAAAAGAATACTTGAATACGACTCGGAAGCTGTTGTAATTATGGCTTCATCAGTAGGTACTCAGGCCCATCTGAAGGCAGCAATTCAGGCAGGTGCAAAGGATTTTCTCCAGAAGCCGCTTAATGCCGAGCAGATATCATCCTTTATTGAAACATATTGCAATGAAGGAGGGGATGAATAATGTTTACTCAGTTTTTCGGCAATTATCTTTTGAACGAAGGACTCCTCACAACAAAGCAGCTTATTTCGGCAATGGATGACGTTGCTCACACAAGAATGAAACTCGGAGTTCTTGCTATTAATTCGGGATATATTACCTCCTCTCAGGTCGAAAGAATACACGAGATTCAAAGCAAAATGGATAAAAAAATCGGCGATATAGCCGTTGATCTCGGCTACCTTACAAAGGAGCAGGTTGACGAGCTTTTATCCATCCAGCCTAACGGTTATCTTGTTTTAGGACAGGCTATCGTCGACAAAGGATACATGACGAACACTGCTTTTGAGCAAGCACTTTCAGAATACAAAAGCAAATGCAGCCTTTCTGTTGATGAGAATTCTGCTTCAGAATCCAACTATGAACCTCTTTTAAAATCGGTTTATGATTTTTCTCAAACCTCAGAACCGGGATTATACAAAGAATATGTTACTCTTCTTATAAATAATCTTATAAGATTCATAGGAGATGACTTTACTCTATTGGATCCGGAAACAAATATTAATTCAACATCATTTAAATCAATCAAACAAAATATTTCGGGAGATTATTCTTTTACAACAAGATTTTTTGCTGATGAATCCGCTTTAATAAAATTCTGCGAAAGATATTTCGGTGAGAATCTCTTTGAAATCAACGAATATGTAGAATCATCGGCTCAGGATTTTCTTAATCTTAACAACGGATTATTTACCGTTAACGTATCCAACAGCAACAAAGGAGAATTAAAACTCACTCCTCCGAGTCTGCTTCATACTCTGATGCCGTCCATGATGGAGAATACAATTATACTTCCGTTTCAATTCACTTTCGGAACAGTGCGTTTCTCCATAACTATAATTTAGATTAATTAATTTAAAAAACATATCTGAAAAAATACAAAATATAATCTGATAAAATAAAAAAATATAATAAACTCAGTAATTTATAAGCCCCGTTATATGACGGGGCTTTCTTTTATCATTATATAACATTACAAATATGAATAAACCGGCGCCTCCTTCTTTTCTCTTGTCACCTCTACAACTCCAAGCTTTGTAATATCAACAACCACAGATTTTACAATATCTTTTTTAAGCTCGTCGTTCAGAAGACTCAGTATTCGTTTTTCATTTTCCTTATATTCCATGTTAATGAAATCTATCATAATTATACCGGATATATTCCTGAGTTTAAGCTGTCTCGCTATTTCAACGCAGGCCTCTTTATTAATCTTAAAAAAAGTATCCTCTTTAACCTTTCCCTTAATAAACTTACCTGTATTAACATCTATAACAGTCATGGCTTCAGTATATTCTATAACGATATATCCTCCGGATTTAAGCCAAATATTTTTCTTTTTTAATCTCTTCAAAGGCACCTTCAATATTATACAACTTATTCAAAGGCAACAAATCGTCTTTATATAAAATGCATTTTACATCCTTGTATTTAATTTCCTTCAACAATTCTTCCCTGTCAGAAATAACTTCATCAACAACTCTCTCGAACCCCTGGTTATTGTCACAGTTATTATAACTGTTATTATCACCGTTATTATCACAGTTATTATAACCGTTATTATAACCGTTATTATCACAGTTATTATCACAGTTATTATCATCATTATCCGGGTTTTTATAAGAATCTCTCAGGATTTTATTAAATCTCCTGTCTTCCTTATATATTTCGGAATAGAAAGTCCTGTTTCGCCCCTCTGAGATCTTCTTAATTATATCTTTAAGCATATCTCTTATTTCATTAAGAACAATTTCACTATCAGTCTTATAAGCATTTGTTCTGACAATTATACAGATATTTGGCTTTTCCACTCGATTTATATTATAATTATTTTTATCTTCAGCAGCATTATTTTCACGTTTGATTTTATTTATTTTATCGGTTTCATATTTACTTTTATTGTTTTCGCTGAAAATCTGATTATTTTCACTGACAACCTCGCCTACAGTCTTTTCAATCAAATCACTCATGCGAGCTTTATAATTATCATCCTTTATCTTCTTAGAAAAAAGAATTCCCGATTTATTAAGTTCAATAACAACATACCTTCCCGAAAAACTTAAATAACCTGTAAGAACCGGTTCCTTCGTCTTCACACCACTCTTTTTAAGCTGAACAAAAACACCGTCTCCCTTCTTAACACTCTCCTTTACGCCCTCTTTTTGAGTCATAATTTTCTTATTATATTGCAGCGGAAGGTATGCCTTGTGACCTTTTTTGTATTCCACAAAAGCGGCATTTAGATTTTTTACAACCTCAGAAACTCTGCCCACATAGATATCTCCGATATTACCTGCATCTTCTCCTTCCTCCTCAAGATGAATCTCACTAAAGCCTTTATCCTTATAGATTCCGGAAAAAATATAATTCTTATTTTTTAATTCAACTCTTGTGACTATAAGCTTGTTCATATATCTTCTCCATAATCATTTAAAGAAACATATTTTTCATCCTGTTTCCCATATAAATCAATTCTATGAATATAATGCATGAATTCATTATATTCCATACCCTTATATTCACAAAAAGCCTTTATCACCAGCTCCGGCTTAAGATTATTCTCGCTTCCCGCAGATAAAAACATATGAATCCCTTCATCCGTCACGGATAAATCCTCTATCATCAGCTTTATATCTACAAGCTTTTCGCTTTTTTTAGTCTTCTTAATGACCTCAATTGTATCTTTATTAATAAAATCCTCAATATCCTTCTTAATCTCCTCAGAATCAAAAGAAAAATATTTATCGTTAAATTTAACACTGTATTCCGCTCCGGCTATGAGAGACATGGCATTTTTTGCGTCATCCGGCAGTAATTTATAACTGAGGACTCGTATCCCGTCAACCATAACTTCATTAAGTTTTGACACCATAATCTCTGAAGAGTCCGTAGACATTAACTCTATATCCATATACTCTCCACTGCTTGTTATTCCAAGTCCCAACGGCGAAGCAAATGACATTATCTGATGAGGACTGAATCCGCTCGAATATGCTATATTCACATCCGCTCTTCTCATAACCTTTTGAAAATATCTCATTACGTCAAGGTGTCCGATATATTTCATAGAACCGCTTTTCTCAAACTTAATTCTTATTTTCAAAACAAACACCTCCTCCGTATTTTGCAACGCCGCATCCGCTGCATTTAACACGACAATTCGGAGTTACAATTCCCTGTCTCGCTCTGTCCCATTCTCTTATAAGGAAATTCTTTGTAACACCCGTATCTATAAAATCCCACGGGAGAATCTCATTTATATCCCTCTCTCTGGAAATGTAAAAATCCATATCCAGATTATTTTCTTCGATAGCTTCTTCCCAAATTCTGTTTTTAAAAGAGTCACTCCATGAATCATATAGAGCACCCTTTTTATAAGCCGAATATATTGCTCCCGCAACTTTTCTGTCACCTCTGGCAAGAAGGCCCTCAAGAACAGAAACATCCGCTTCATGCCAGTTATACTTTATACTCTTTTTTATTTAAAAGAGTCTTCATTTTATCATTTACAATCTTCGCCTTTGACAAAAACTCCTCTTTTGTGTTCATAGATGCCCACTGAAAAGGCGTAAAAGGCTTAGGAACAAAAAAGGATGTACTGGCCACTATCTGAACCTTACCCTTTCTTTCCTCTTTCGGAATCTCGACATAATAAAGCTCTGCAATCTTTTCCGAAAGTTCTGCGATTCCTTCCATGTCTTCTTTTTCTTCTCCCGGAAGACCAAGCATAAAATAAAGCTTAACCCTGTTCCATCCACCGTGAAAAGCCATAGAAGCACCGTTTAATATAACTTCCTCCGTAAGCCCTTTATTAATAACATTTCTCATCCTCTGAGAACCTGCCTCAGGAGCAAATGTAAGAGAACTTTTTCTTACATCCTGCACCTTACTCATAACATCAAGAGAAAAAGCATCTATTCTAAGGGAAGGCAAAGAAATATTTACATTTTTACTTTTGAACTCATCAATCAAAAAAGTTATTATCTCCTCAAGTCCGGAATAATCACTGGAACTTAATGAACTCAAAGATATCTCCTCATGTCCCGTAGATTTAAGCATGTTATAAGCCTTTTGTTTGAGAAACTCCACACTTCTCTCTCTCACAGGTTTATATACCGACCCTGCCTGACAGAATCTGCATTCTCTTATACATCCTCTCTGAATCTCTAAAACAACTCTGTCCTGAGTTGCCTTTATAAAAGGGACCAAAGGTTTATCCGGATAATACTCCGTATCCATTTCCATGAGAACCTGTCTTACAATTTTATCCGGAGCCTCTTCATAAAGCTTCTTAAACTCTTTTACAGTCCCGTCGGAATTATATTCCGGCTCATAAAACTTCGGAACATACATCCCCGGAATCTTACAAGCCTTCTTAAGAAAATCCTCTCTGGTTCCACCGGACTTTTTATTCTCCTTATAAAGGTCCATAAGATCAAAATAAACCGTCTCCCCTTCACCTATATAGAATATGTCAAAAAAATCTGCTATAGGTTCAGGATTATACACGCAAGGACCACCGCCTATAACAATTGTACAATCCTCGCCTCTGTCCTTGGAAAAGATTGGAATTCCTGCCAAATCAATGACCTGAAGTACATTTGTATAACACATCTCATACTGAAGAGTTATACCCAGAAAATCAAAATCCTTTATCGGATCCTGACTCTCCAGTGCAAATAAGGGTATATTCCTCTCCCGCATAATCTCATCAAGATCATGCCAGGGAGAATATACCCTTTCACAATAGATATCATCACGTTTATTAAGCATATCATATATAATCTGAATTCCCAGATGAGACATGCCTATTTCATATACATCCGGAAAGCACATGGCAAATCTTATGTCCACGTTTTCCGGATTTTTTTTAATCATATTTACTTCATTACCAATATATCTTGCCGGCTTCTCAATACTTAATAAGATCTCGTCGTCTAAAGCAAGTTTGTTCATAAAACCACTACTCCCGAATATGCAATTTAAACTCTAAAAATAACTAAAGATAATTCAAATCATGTTTTCAATTATAACAATTCAATATCTGTCATGATTATCTTCTGGCAAGTTCTTTCGTTACCTCATCCCAGCTTATGCCCTTTTCCGCCATAAGAACCATGAGATGATATAAAAGATCGGAAATCTCGTAAACAACCTCCTGGCTGTCCTCATCCTTTGAAGCAATGATAACTTCTGCCGCTTCTTCTCCAACCTTCTTTAAGATCTTGTCGATTCCTTTATCAAAAAGATAATTGGTATAGGAACCCTCTTTAGGATTAACCTTTCTGTCATTTATTACATCAAATACATCCTGAAATACCTTCAAAGGATTGGTTTCATCATATTCCTTCTTAACAAGCTGATTAAAGAAACAGCTGTAACTTCCTGTATGACATGCAACTCCGTCCTGCTTTACCTTAGCAAGAATTGTATCTTTATCACAATCAACGTATAAAGCCTTTACATACTGAAAATGGCCCGAAGTTTCTCCCTTAACCCAAAGACTCTGTCTTGATCTGCTGAAATAAGTCATTCTTCCTGTTCTTATGGTTTCGTTAAAGGATTCCTCATTCATATATGCAACCATTAACACAGTATCGTTCTTATATTCCTGAACAACAACCGGAACAAGCCCCTTGTCATCCGTCTTAAATTCCTTAAAGCTCATGCTGCTTTCAAAGCAATTAACCTTAACGCCTTGTTTTAAAAGATTCTGCTTAACATACATTACATCGTTGATTTCTTTAACAAGGGAATCTGCAACAATGCCGTAAAGATTCATACTTCCTGCATATCTGACAATATCCTCGACCTTAATAGCTTTGTTTGTCATAAGAACTGATGTTCCCATATTTTCAAACATTTTCAAATTATCCGTAGAAACAGTCTTATCGGTTATAACAAGATCCGCTCCCATATCGCCCACCTGTCTGCAAGCCTCAAAAAACTCGTCATCACCAACGCTTCCTCTGACAGATACTGCAACCTTATCGCTGCCAAATCTCTCCGAAGCCTCCGTTATCATTTCTCTGTTAACATCATTGTTTCCGTCAAGAACAGCCATCTTTGCTCCTGCATAAAGATACTTCTTAACATCCTCAAGTCTCTTTATATTGCCGCCCAAAAGGATTCTGATATCCGTCTTTGCAACAATATCCTTTATAACAGATATATTCTTATCATGCTCTCCGTCGGTTTCCGATATTTCTTTTATAAGAACCTCGTCAAATCCATTATTTTCAAGCTTTTCGCTAAGTTCAACCGCATCACACTCTGTGGATTTATCCTCGATATCCACAAATGCTCTTCCGTCTTTCAAATAAAAACCAAATACTATATTACAATAATCCATTTTATAAACTTCCCTTCGTTGACATGATATCATCTATTCTCGGATCTATGCAGGTTGCCTCATCCAAGGCCTTTGCAAATGCCTTAAATATACATTCTATGATGTGATGATTATTACTTCCGTCCAGAACCTTAATATGAAGATTCATTCCGGCCGTGTAGGATATTGCATAAAAGAACTCTTTAACCATCTCTGTGTCAAACTCTCCCACCTTATCTGTAGAAAATTCTCCGTTAAAAACAAAATACGGTCTGCCCGATAAATCAACTGCACAGAGAACCAACGCTTCATCCATCGGAAGAATTACACTTCCATATCTCTTTATTGATTTCTTGTCTCCCAGAGCTTCTTTAATGGCGTTACCAAGAACAATCCCTGTGTCTTCTATGCTGTGATGAGAGTCAACATACAGATCTCCGTCAACTTTTGCCTTTAAGTCAAACAATCCATGCCTTGCAAAACTGTTTAACATATGATCAAAAAAGCCTATTCCTGTGGAAATATCCGCATTTCCCTTACCGTCAATATTAAATTCGACAGTAATATCTGTTTCTCCTGTTTTTCTGGAAACCTTAGCCTCTCTCATAATTAATCCTCCTACGTTAATTTTTATATACTCTACTCATTCTCAAATCTCACATGAATCGAATTAGCATGAGCCGTAAGCTGTTCTGCCTTTGCAAATGCCTCAATATCTTCATGAATATCTTTCAAAGCTTCCTTAGAATAAGAAATAATGCTTGATTTTTTAATAAAATCATCAACACTTAAAGCCGAGAAAAATTTTGCCGTTCCGTTAGTCGGAAGAACATGATTAGGTCCCGCAAAATAATCTCCCAAAGGCTCTGAACTGTACTCTCCAAGGAATATAGCTCCCGCATTTTTTACTCTTGTCATTGTATCAAAAGGATTTTTTGTAATAATCTCCAAATGCTCAGATGCAATATCGTTTGTGACACTTATGGCATCCTCCATGTTTTCCGCTACTAAAATACAGCCGTAATTATCAAGCGACTTGGTAATTATATCTTTTCTTGACAATTCTTTTACAAATCCGTCTATTTCTTCTGATACTTTTTTTGCAAGTTCTTCGGAATCCGTAACAAGCAATGCACAGGCAAGTTCATCATGCTCTGCCTGAGACAAAAGATCTGCTGCTACATATCTCGGATTGGCTGTCTCGTCTGCAAGAACAAGAATTTCACTCGGTCCCGCAACCGAATCGATACTTACGAAACCAAATACCGATTTTTTAGCCAAAGCTACATATATATTTCCCGGTCCCACAATTTTATCAACCTTAGGAACCGATTCTGTACCAAATGCCATAGCCGCAATAGCCTGGGCTCCTCCTACTTTGTAAACCACATCTGCTCCCGCTTCCTTTGCAGCAACTAATGTGTTGGGATTAACCTTTCCCTCTTTATTCGGAGGCGTACACATAATAATCTTATCAACTCCCGCAACCTTGGCAGGTATTATATTCATCAGAACCGAAGAAGGATAAGCTGCCTTTCCTCCCGGAACATAAACTCCCGCTTTTTCAATGGCAGTTATCTTCTGACCGAGTATAGTTCCGTCAGGCTTTGAATCAAACCAACTGTACTGTCTCTGTTTTTCATGAAAATCCCTTATATTCTTTATTGATTTTCTTATTATTTCAATAAGTCCCGTTTTTTCAACTTCTTTATAGGCCTCTTCAATCTCTTCATCTGTAACAACTATGTTATCGGCATTAAGATCAAAGCCGTCAAACTTCTTAGTATATTCAAATAAAGCCTTATCTCCGTTTTCCTTTACGTTATTTAATACTGCATTAACCGTTTCCTGATAATCACTGTAATTATTCGGACTTCTTTTCAACATGTTTTCAAGTACATTCTTTTTTGACTCATTATCAAGCTTTACGATTTTCATTGTACACACCTTCCATCTTATACACTATAAATAAATATTTGAATATTATAACATTGCATTTTGCAATACTTAACCTTGCAATACTTAACTTTACAATACTTAACTTTGCAATATTTAACTTTGCAATATTTAACTTTGCAATACTTAACTTTGCAATATCTTATTTAACACTACAGCACATTTTTCAGATTATTTATGAATTTTACAATTCTCTCATTCTCCATCTTCATAGAAACCTGATTAACCACCAGTCTTGCAGACAACGGACATACCTCTTCAAGAACCTGAAGTCCGTTTTCTTTTAATGTAGAGCCTGTCTCTACAATATCAACGATAACCTCAGAAAGATTAACAATAGGTGCAAGCTCCACTGACCCGTTTAATTTTATAATTTCCACTGTTTGATGCTTTTCATTATAAAAATAATCCTTGGCAATATTAGGATATTTACTTGCAACCCTAATCATTTCATGAGATGAAAGATACTTCTTTGCACTTTCCGGACCGCATACACACATTCTGCATTTTCCGAAACCCAAATCCAAAACCTCATAGAGTTTTCTGCCCTCTTCAAGAATTGTGTCCTTTCCTACAACACCTATATCAGCCGCACCGTATTCCACATAAGTAGGAACATCTCCGGCCTTTGCAAGGAAAAATTTTAACTTCAATTCTTCATTTACAAATATTAATTTTCTGGTATTTTTATCCTTCATTTCTTCGCAGGTAATACCTATTTTTTCAAACAATTCAAGAGACTGTTTTGCAAGCCTTCCTTTAGCAAGTGCAAATGTAAGATATCTCATATCCGTACCTTTCTGTATTTCTGTATTTCTGTATTTCTGTATTTCTGTATTTTATATCTCAATAATATCCGTAACGCCGCTTCGTTCTGCGTATTTATGATATTCTTCCATACTGTGATTAGATCTTTTTCTCACCAACAGTACCGTTATTCCTTCACTTCTCATTTCCTCGGATTTATTAATAGCTTTTCCCCTGTCATCCTCAGAATATATAATCATCTTCTTTTCTGTCTTATTATCTGTCTCTATATGTTGTCTCATAAGGGATAACATAAGGGAATCCACATTAATGGCAAATCCTATTGCAGGTGCCTTTTTACCAAACTGCTCAAGAAGATTATCATATCTTCCGCCCTTAACTACGGCATCTCCCGTTCCGTAAGTATATCCCTTGAAAACTATTCCGGTATAATACTGGTACATATCAAGCATTGACAAATCAAAGGAAATATATTTTTCATATCCGTAAATCTTTAAAATATTATAAACCTTCTGAAGTCGCTTAATAGCTTCAACAGATTCATCATTTTCAACAAGACTTAAAGCATACTCAAGCATCTCCTCTGTTCCCACAAGTTTCTGGAACTGAAGAATGACATTTCTTTGCTTTTCCGGAACATTTTCTCTTTCCACAAGTTCCTCAAGCCCGAAATACTTCTTATTTTCCAATAACTCGGTAAGTTCCTCCATAGCCCCATCGGAAAGACCGGCTTTTTTTGCAACTCCCTTAAGGAATCCCGTGTTACCTATCTCTATCTGAAACTCTTTAAGTCCCGAACTTTTTAATGCCTCAATAATCATTGCGATTATCTCCGCATCCGCATCCGAGGTGTTATCACCTATAAGTTCGGCTCCTATCTGGGTAAATTCCTTTAATTTTCCCTGATATTCAGAATTATTAATAAATGAATTACCGAGATAACAGAGTCTGATAGGAAATTCTTCGTCTGCGTAATACTTAGTTACGGCTCTGGCAATAGAAGGTGTCATATCAGGTCTTAAAACCAAAGTATTACCCTCTCTGTCAAAAAATTTGTACATATTTTTTGAAGCCACACTTCCACGCTCTTTATTGAAGATATCAAAGAATTCAAAACTTGGAGTCTGGATATCGCAATATCCGTAAGACTTAAACAATCTATGAATCTTATCCTCCGTAAACAGCTTATCCTCACATTCATTACTGTATATATCTCTTACACCCACAGGGGTATGAAGCAGCTTATTATTCATCATATGTAAAATCCTTCCGTAAATCTATAAAATTACACAATTTTTCACTATCTATTTATAACACGCAAATCCCTATTTGTAAAGGTTCTTAAGCTCTGCCGGCCAGATCCTTGGATATCATTTCAAGATAATGAACAGGAACTCCCTTATTCATCGAAATCTTATAATTCTTATTGATTTCCTCATATCTGAAGCTCTTTCTTCCGCCGTTTTTACTTCTATCGTAAAAATTATACATATCGCAAAACGGAATATAATACATCTCATTTAAATGGGTATAATAAAGAATTACGAAGGAGATTCCACCCTGTTTTTCAAAATTCTCCATAAACTTTATCTGATGATCATGAATATTCTGCATAGCAAATGTATCCTTTGAACACTCTTTGGCATCAAAACAAACCGCAACACCCTGAACCACACCTATATAATCCACAGTACTATCCTTTTCAAAATACGCAGAGGTTATTCTACCTCCGTTTTTATCTATTGCCAGCGGTGTTATTGGTGTCGGTATCTTCTGCACAAGAGCCAGCCCTTTTTCCATATATATTTCATTTGACAGGTTAATAAGTTCTTCCAAACCGGAACCTCTTAAACCTCTACTGTTCCACGTTCCCACGTCGATATCCTCCCCGGTTCATTATTAATTTCCAGCCCCAAATCCTTCAAAACCCGTAGCATATCTTTTTCCGGTTTTGCTTTAAACTTCTTTCCGCTCAGATATTCCAGGCTGTCCTTCATATTATTAAATTCCAAAAGATATGAATGCAACAGTTGAGATTTTACACCGTATTTGGCTTTAAAATAGTCATTAATTCTTTTATCTCCGTATTTATAATCACCTATAATCGGCATTCCCTCGTGGGCCATATGACTTCTTATCTGATGAGTCTTTCCGGTTATAAGATTAACTTTTAAAAGTGCTGTATTCACTGCTGTGTTAAACGCACTATCCAGCGTCCCCGTATCTATTACCGTATATGACGTTACTACAAAATCACTGTTTTCATCGATTACTTTTGAGTTACTTTTTATTCTGACCTTATTTGTCCTTTCATTTTTTTCAAGATACGCCTCTACTCTTTTTGTTAAACCTTTTTCAATAATATTATTGCTTGCCACGGGACATAAATAATATTTACTTATTCTTCTGTCCTTAATTGCAGCCGTCAACTCTCTGACAGCACTGTAATTTTTTCCGAACAAAATCAAGCCGGATGTATTTCTGTCCAATCTGTTGCAAATAGAAGGTTTGAATAAATCTTTTACCTTATCATACCTAACATAATTCAAAAGAACGTCATTAACGCTAATATCTCCCGATTCTGATTTTTGAGACAACATCCCCTTTGGCTTATTAAATATTATGATGTTGTCATCTTCATAAATTATATGCTGTTTTACAAAATCATGCTTTTTATTCTTATAAATATCGTTGTTGTTATTGTTATTGTTATTGTTAACATTGTTACCATTGTTACTATTACTAATTTTGCCGTTATTACTTTTGCCGTTATTATTTTTGCCGTTATTACTTTTGCCGTTATTACTTTTACTGTTATTACTTTTACCGTTATTACTTTTACCATTATTGTCGGTTTTATCAGCACCGACATTTTTTTTATTATCACAATTTAAAACTTTGCTTCTGCCATCGGTAAATTTCTCCAACGTCTCATCGGAAAAATATATTTTAATAACATCTCCGTTTTTAAGCTTTTCGCTGCCGGCTATCTTCTTATCATTCAAAGTAATGTTTTTCTTACGAAGCATTTTATAAATAAAGCTTTTATTTGCTCCGCTCAAATATTTCTCAAGAAATTTATCCGCTCTGATTTGTTCAAATTCTTTGCTTACTGTTATTTCCTTCATAATCTTAAATCCATTGTTGTTATTTCATATTATGCTTTATACCGCGTATACCTTTAAAGTCTTTTCTATTTTTTCGTCAAATTTCCCCTCATTATTATTCTTAACCTTTAAGACCATAGAATAATAATCCGAAAAATCCTTATATACTTTAACTCCGTCAACCTTACAATCCTTCTTCAAAACATCAAGAACCAATTTTTCTGCTTCCGAATTATTAATATTTTTATTTACACAATAACCATAAACCCTGTTATCTTTTACCGATATACAAGGAAAAGATATTGTCTTGTCATTTAATACCAAACCGTAATCATATCCTGTTTTCACATTATTCTCCAAACTTTTAATACTGTTGTAATCCTCTGTGCTTAATGATTTTAGTGGTATGAGAATAATAAATCCTACAATAAATTTAGCGGTAGGTATTGCCATAACC
>Ga0181612_154303_pt1 | contig 26439 bp, 16 predicted proteins | sample HoacroProtozoa21_FD_119630 | JGI IMG/M metagenome (GOLD analysis project Ga0181612, IMG submission 119630) | Hoatzin crop microbial communities from Cojedes, Venezuel. Combined Assembly of Gp0051906, Gp0051904, Gp0051908
ATCCACAGAGGGCCCTTCCAGCCCCTGCCATGCTGGGATTCTGTGATTCTGTGATTCTCCATTTGGAGTAGTTCCCCAGACAGGGATCTGTGTTACTAGTGAGATGGCATAAGAAAACTCATAATTTGGAGGCATCCTTGTATTCCAATGTTTTTTGGTTTTTTTCCCCCTTATGTGTTCGTGTTGATTCACTGCCTGAGATGCTTTGTCTCCATGTTTTGCGTCAGTCTTGTGATTGAATAGAACTGTTGGTCCTGTTAGCCCCTGACTGGATGATCTTAAGAGTGGATACCTGCAGTGTTCAGTGAGGCTGTGCTTTAAAATAGCACTTGGTGTGGCTGTCTCATGGAACTACATTCTGTACTCCATGCCTTTGGCACTTAAAGTCATGATGCACCATCAGGTTCTGCTGATTTTTAATGCCTGAAGTAGCACTAAAAGAAATCTATAAGAAGTTCTGTTGTAGGGATCATGATAAATTGCAGCTGAACTTATGCATGTCCTTTGGTGGCAGTGGAGAGCAACTGATAGGTATTTATCAGCGATTTGGTGTGAAAAATGGTAGTTACTGAAACTGGGACTTCCTGAACAAATTTGATCTTAAGTGGGTTTGATCTTAAGTTTCAAAACAACTGATTTCAAAACAGAAATGCCAGAGAAAAGAACTTATTGTGCAATGTAGGCAAAGATTAGTACTTTGTCTTGTGACCAGTTGCAATATTGCTGTGAAAAAGATGTGCATTTTCTACTCTGATGGATGAATGTTCATTTCTTGGGTTTTTGGAATTCGAGTTACAGATTTCTTTTTTCTTATTTGTTGGCATTCCTGTAAACAGTTGCTGTCATGGCCTTTCAATACCCAGCATGAAGCAGCATCTGTGCTGCTGAAATTATCTTTGTTATTAATCTTTTTTTGTCAGGGATGTCACTACAGAAATGTTTGTTGTTTGCCATCAGGGCAGCACCTTTAAATTTCTGTTGTAGGTATGGTACAATGGCAAATGCTAAGGAAGAGCCAATCTGAAGACATACTACTTAGCTGCAAAACTTCAATCTGACATTTCCAGAGACCTTGAAGGAGGCAAAGGTAGCAGTGACGGCAAAGTTTAAAGCCACAACATCTAAAGGAATGCTGATGCTCCGAAATCTGCGACTGCACATGCTTGAGAGAAAAATTGAGACTGTGGTGAGCAGACTGGCTCCTTCCTCCTAGTTCAAGGTTTAGGAATTTTCTGGCTTCAGTGTGTGAGAGCTAATTTGTTTGAATCTTCAATACCTTCTTTTTTCCTCTTTTCAGTTTTACCTTTTTTAATCAGTTGGGAAGATAGTCACCTATAAAGGTATTCAAATATTCGTGACATTCTGGTGAATGCCCAGGTAGAACAGCGGTTCTGTGAGGAGCCATTAACATGGGTCTTGGTTTTGGCTCTGGTTATAAGGCTGCATCTCCTCTGTGGTAGGCAGACTTCAGCTTTATTTCAAGCAAATCTGCTCCCTTTTTGTGCTGCTTTGGGTAAAGATTTTGTGGATTTTTTTTTTTTTTCATGTGGACTATGCCACAAATGTGGGAGGAAACATTCAGATTTTGGCTGAGGCTTTAAATGTCTGACTGCTTGATTCCCATTGGCAAGCAAGTCGTCAAGCCCAATTTCTTTATACCAAAATCACAAAGTTAACTGCTGTCTTTGTGCAGCTGGGTGTGGATATTGAAGAGCTAGCATATTTCTGTCTGTGGCTGCTTAGCTGTGCTGTGTTTGTGCAATCTGTGTGTGTTCTCTCTAGAAAGGCATGATTACATCTATTAGAAGAAAAGGACCATAGATGGGAATCAGTCCAAGAAGTGTAGGCCTTTATGGCTTTTAAAAGCCTGCTCAAGACTATGCAGCCACAGTTGAAAGTATCTCACCTTGCAGTGAAATACTCATTATGTCCGTGCCAAGAAAGGTGATAAAAAATAAATGTGGAACAGTGATCATACTTCCAATATATCAAAAGTTGCACTAAAAAGGTGCAAATATTAGTGCACAAGCAGTAAAATAAACCTCAGCGTGCTTGGGATGCACATGTTCATGTTCAGTGAACAAAGCAGGGAAGTCACAACTCCCATGTAGTAACAGTTGCACCTGCAGCTAACACAGTCTCCGTTTCCTAATGCGTGCCGTTGTGCTGTGGCGGGGAGTTGTGGCTACGCTGGGTTCTTTGCTCAGCACTAGAGAAGAAGCCGGGCAGCACGCCCTTGTACTTCAGGGCAGGTACTTGCGGCGCTGCTTGGACTGTGTTCCTGAGGCACAAGGGCTCATCTGGCGCTGTATCTACCTGGTAGGGTACATATGTACTCAGTTATATTGTTCCCTGTCTCAAGCTGTTCTTGAGCTATCTGGGACTTGGAGAAGTGGCTATAATGAGTCAAGTTAGAAACACGTTATGCCTGTATCCTAGGTGTTTTGGCAGCTGGTAGCAGATTCTTAGGAATGTGTCGGTAAGGAGGTGTGGATGGGATAGTCTTTTACTGGTAGGTCCTTCAGCCTCTATCAGGTGTTGGCTGAAGGACTCCAAGCAGTGGTTAATGGGCAAACTGAACATCTTTTTTGTAGCACTGCAGGGAGGGACTTGCTAATGCTTAATTACAAAAAAAGAGCCATTTAAACAAACCAGCCCCAGATTAAGGCCATTACTGCTATACTAATATGATTTTTTTTTTAAGAGTTGCACTTCATTAAAAGGTCCCTGGACTAGCTCACTTGAAAGGTCAGGAAGGACAATTTTATTCTGAAGAGCAGGGATGAAACTGTCATATCATGGGTGTGAAAGACAGTTGGGAAATGGTAGAGCAATGTAAACCATCATTTTGTTAGTGAGTCCTGTTAACTTCTGATCGGAATTTGTCTGTCTTGCCTGTTTTGTCGTGTTTTAAGCAATACTAATGCAATGAGTTGTTACGGTTTGCAGCCTGCAAGCAGATTTTTCCAGTGACAGTGGTCTTCAGACAGCAGAGCTTTTCATGGAACCTTCTTAACAGCATGGAGGGAAACATCACATGTGAGATACATATTGCTTCTTTTGAGTCCAAGTTTTATGTCTGTAGGGAGTGGTTAAGGTGCCCTGTTTAGAGCAGACATGTTGAAGATTTGGGTTCACTATGGCGGTGTTTTGGATTAGCGGACTTTTCCCCATTTTGAGACTGCATATGGTTTGAGTTAGTCTTTGTAAACTGTTTTAAGTCAGACTTCTACTTTGTAACTCATTTGATACTAACTATCAGTGGAAAGCTTTCATACACCTAATACCAGAAGCACCAAATGAATGGGAAAAGCATTGTGATTTTGCTGAGCTGAATGAAGACTTCTTTTGATCTGTCTTTTAGTCTCAGTAAGTTGAGGCAACACTTCTGAAAGATCAGAGAATTAGCGCTGGTTTTGAGTCATCAGGGGGAGTATTTTACCACTCTGTGCCAGGTTAGTTCTACTTTCTACTTTCGCAAGCCGTTGTAAATATGATACTTTCCAAAGTTCGGGGCTAGAAGCACATGTTAAAATCGCATGTAGCGTGGGGTGGTGGTAGGTGATGTCTTTCTTTACAAGGCTGTTAATTTAACTTGCTTTAATGCTCTTACAACTCCAAGCCTGGAATAAACCTTTATTTTAGAATTTGAGGTGCTAAATGTTGTCAGCTTTTGTGCTGGCATTGTCACAGATGAATTTCTGCTAGGTATTAAAATGAGAGGCCATCTCTTTTTTTTTTTTTTTTTTTTTTTGTGACTAGCATGCTTGAAAGTCTCCCTGTAATGCTTGAAATAGCTACAGTGTAACCTTCTGTCTTCCCTTGGAAGTGCAATGAGAATACCTGTATTTGCACTTTGTGGTTCACTTGTTCCTGACATTTGAGTCAGCTTTGACACATTGAAAGTGGCAGCATCTCCTGGCAGATAGGCAGTGAGGATAAGAGGGGTTTTGATTTTTTTCCCTCCCACCCTTTCCTCTCTTGAAAAGGTCCTGCCAAAATATTTGGCATGACCTAGTAATGTTGCATTTTTCCAGAGGCTGGAGAACCTGATCCGGATAATGCAAATGTTAATAGCAAAAGTGCATAGTAGGAGTGCTACTGACCACAGAAACCTTTGAGGTGCTTCAAGGAATTAAATCTATGCCAGTGAAAGACTTCTTTAAAGAGGGGGAAGCTAAAGAAACTGAATAACTTCTTTTCGCCTTTGCAAGTATAGAATTCATTTGGTATTTGAAGGTGGGCTTTTACTGTTGCGGTACTACTCTGAACAGGCTCGGTATAGGCTCCTGCCTGTGAAGGAAACACCTCCGTAGCTGGTCTTAACCACATCAATGAAACAGTTGTCTGCTGCAGTGAAATCAGAACATACATCTGCTGCTGTAAATCCCTGCAACACTGAAATTTGATAAAGCAGCTTAAAACAGTTTCTTCAAACAAACCCCATCTCTGAGTTGTGAGGGGAGCAGATTGTGCAGATGACCACATTTTCTCTCTGTGTTTTCCTGAAACGTCACATATCTTAACTCATCTTCACCCTCTTGCTGTGCTCTGGGCTGTGGGGCTTTTAGATTCGTTTTGATTTTGCTCTTCCCTCTTAGTGAGTGTGCCTCTGAGCAGCTGGGATGGACCCAGCCGCCGCTGCCTGTTTTGGGCTGTGCGCCTGGGACTGATAGGCCTGTGTCATTGTTTTCCCTGCTCGAGTTGTTGATAATCACATTGCAATTGCTTATGACGTTACTGCGTGCTGGAATGTAGAGAGTGAAGTCATGTCATTAAAAAACCCACAGCTAATATGCAGATCTTCATTCTTGTGAGCTCTGGATTGAGATTGTGAGTATATCCAGGTATCTAGAGAAAAATGACTTGTTGCGAATAATAATGTCAGCCAGTGCCTCTTTCTTGTAATCCTGGTATGTTTGTTCCTTATTTACAAATATACAGAGCTCTTTTCTTTGTGGAAAACCCAATATTTTTAATATTTGCTGAATATTACTTCACTCTTTCTTTAGGGAAGGTAGTTTCTGTGTTTACAAAATACGTTATTTGAACAGTAAAAATGAAATTATTTTTGTTTTGATGAGTCCTTGCTGAAGCTCATTTGAGTTCCTGTTTCTCCAGCTGTTGTGGCCATGGCTTCAGGTATGAGGTTTTTGATAACACCATTTTGGAGTAATTGTGCCGTGTCTCTGTACTGCCTTCCATCTTTAACCTTATCCCAAAGTTGTTACAACCAGCTCTGTGGTCAGATCTTTCCCCAGCCCTGTTTTCCTTCAAAGCTGAATTGATGTTTTTTGTTTTGGTTCACGTTACAGCCACGGAAACAGCTGTGCCTACAACAACTAAAGTAGTGGTATGTCATGCTGTGGGTCTGAAAATGAGCCACAGGAGGCAAAAGAGGTTGGAAGTTCTTTAAATTGCTATTTCTCTTGTAGTTCTTGTGTTGCGAAAGGCCTGCCGCAGATCCCTGCCTGAACTGTGACTGGAGGCGGTCCCTTCAGATGCCCTCCAGGGAAGCACTGAATTCAGAGTGTGCAGTTGGCTGGTTTGTAGGACATGTAAGCATGGTTACAACTTCTTTTCCTTTAGCAAAAGGCAGAGATATTCTTGAGGAAATGCTGCATTTTGGCTTTCCTTTCAATGTGGTTTTGAAGAAGAGTAGGTGAGGATGTGACTTTTCTGAAACAGATCACTAAATCTAGCAAAAGTGTCAGCTGTAGGTCATCTCTTCGCAAACTGCGCAGCTGCAGTTTGAGTGTTGTGTAACTTCTTCCACAGTATACATACCTGTGGTGGACACAGTGTAAAACTACTTCTTAATCCATCTTCTTAAAAAGAGAGACTTGCTGGTAGGCAAGTTTCCTCTGATATCTAGTAGAACAGGTGGTCATTATAAGAATTCTTTGTGTATACCCAGATCCATCAAATTTGTTTTTCTTCTAAAATACCTGCAGACTGCACTTCTAGTATTATTTCTGAACTTTTGAGTACATTCTCAAAAAAAATTTCTAGGAAATGTGTACAATGTATGTAATTGCAAATGTTGGCGAAACAGAAGGCTCTAGTTAAATCTTTCTTTAACCTTGATTTAGCTTTCTTGAAGCACTGGTTTTATTAATTTGATGGAAAATGGCCTGTGTGTAGCCTTTTCCAGGAAAGGATATTTTTAAAGTGGTTTTGGTAGGTTCCAGGTATGGTACTGTACACTATCTGGTCATGAGCAAATCAGAAGGTGGCAGCAGTAAGAAAGCATGTAGGTACGGCATTAACATTATAAGGGTAGTTTTTAAGTTTGGTTCTCTGCTCCAAAAGTCTTACATCACCTTAAGGCAGCTTCTTTAACTTTCTATGTTTGTTTCTTCATCTGAAAACTAGGGATATAATAGTAATTAAGGTATAATGTAGGAGCATTCCAAGGGTAAATTCACAGACTACTCACCTGTTACAGTAATATAAACCTATAAATACTTTATGTAGCTAAGAAATTAATCAGAGGTGAAGAAAGTGTATTAAAGATAACCAATGCTTTCTAGAAGGAGTAACAAGAAGCTCTGCTAAACTGTGGAACCAGTAACATTGCCCCACAGTCAGACTATTATGGAATACCAGCTCTAGACGCAGCAGCACAGTCTTGAAAGTCTTCTGGTAAATTTACAGGTCGCAAGCTATAGAAATACAGCAAAAATATTTTGCTTAGATTTTCATGTAATGTTTATAGGATATACTAAAATGGAATGATTATGTATTGGTACCTCTGCATGGTGCTTAATTTTGGAGAAGTCTTGACCTCTACTACATGGCTTTGATTCAGTGTAAACACGAGAGTTACTGGAATGTTCAGAGAGGGATGGAAAAGATTGCAGAGGCAATTGGTTGTATGGCAAAGCAGTAGAAACATTTCTGAAAACCAGTCCCTCAACTTTAAGCCACTGCAGTTTCCTAATAAACAAGAAAAATTACCTAGTCTTTAATATTTGTGTCTATGGTCCTTACACTTTGAAGTTCTACCGTTGGTCTTTATATTCACAGCAGTCAGTGAGCAGTACTTCTTACAGGACAGCGTAGAGGTTGCCCATGGGTGGTATTGAAGATTCTTGATTCTGGTGTGGGTGTATTCAGGTTTCTTAAAAAGTGATTGGAAGCAGAAAGGGATCTGTTGCTCATTGAGAGTGTTTGGTATCTGCTCATCTGTGACTTAAGTGCAATTTTCTTTTGTATCTACAGGATTAATATTTGAGCTTTCAGGAACAAAAAACTGTGCATTAGTTTTGTTGGTCAGCAGTATTAAATATAAAGTTATAGGAAGGAACCGTTTCAACAGGATGTGGATCCAAGAAGAAGCTGATGTTGAAAAATCACCTTCTGTTATGTCTGTGAACATGCTACCCTTGCACAGCATGAGCATGTGAACCATTAGTGGACGCAGCGACAGAAATGGTGAATACATTTTTGTGTGCCAAAACGTAAAATCTTCTGCTGATGAGCCCTTTGAAATGACTATTTGTTAATATGCGTGGGGGAGGCATGGGAAAAGGTGACTCTCCCTCCCTGTCTGCTTCTGCCCCAGACAAGACGAGGACAGTTTCTAATGCTTTTTGAGTGACCTTAGGGATCTGTTCTCATTGCCTTTTCCTTGCAGCATACTCACCCCTAACAAGTGGGTGGATGGGCTGTGTAGATCTGTTTTAGGCGAGTGAGGTTGTATGTCTCGTGTTTTGTATGGGCTCAGACATAGTGCCATTTTTGTCCCTGAATATCTTGAAAATCATATTAAGTTGCTCCTTGGTGATGATTGTGCAATTCATACAGAAACACTCTGTCAGCCTCTCTTATTAGGTGTGCTAGAGCAAATTTTTATGTTCTTTGGTATTCATAAAAGTGACCTGTGGTTTATTGTGAAAGTTGTGGGACAACTAAATGAATAATTGATTTTTAGTGCGTATGTCCATTGACTTAAATAACCCTTTTACCAGAAGAATACAGTTGGCTACCTTTATAAAATTCAGCAGCTTGGAATTCGAAGTTTGAGTTATTCTTAACTGGTATCTTATCTGTACGCATTGCTTTCAAAGGAATCGAAGTGTTTTGCTCCAGGTACCTTCACTGGTATTACCCTCAGTTTTTCTTCCCTTCTTCAGCTACTGGGTGTTCCTGGTTTGCATATAGGAAATCATTAGGCACAGAGGCTGACTTGCTCAAGATCATTTAACAAGATTGACAAAGATGATTTAGCCTAGGATGTCCAGTCTCTGAGCCTGTACTTTAGCCACCAAACTGTGTTCCTGCTGCATCTGTAGTATGAGAAGGGAAAGCAAGGATGGCAGAGATAGCAACATTCGACTTGTCTTCCTTGTTGGCTTCTGGGTAATGCTGGGAATAGCTTGGAGGGTTCAGGGAAATCATTAGGCAGAAATCAGTAAAACCTATTGTTATCCTATTATGTTGGTTTTGCCCTGTAACACTGTACAGTTGGCTTAAGAGACCTACAGGCTGTTTTTTTTCTTTGCCCTGTGTCCCTTGTGCCTACTAACGTGGCAGTTTCTCTCCATGTGGTACAGCCTGTCTTGCTGTGCTGAGTGGCGTGGGCTCCTTATCCAGAGCACTGTGGGTTAATTCAGCGAACTCCTTGGGGCATGCCACCTGCCACTCCTTACTGTTTTATGAAAAGTAGCTGCCTTTGGGCCATTCCCCTTTTCTAAAATCTTAGATGCAGAATCTCAACACAAGTTTGGCCTGCTCTACACATACTTGAAGCTGTTTTTTTCCCCCTCCTCCTCGTCTCCCAGCTGCACTGTTTAATATGCTGAGTCTTTCTGGGTTTGTCTTTTCAATTTGCTCTTTCAGGTGTACTCCATTTCTGTTCTCGCATAGACTACAGTCAGTGTCAGGGTTGTGGCGGGGGCTTAACGTATATCTGTGTATGTCCTTTGTCCCTGGTTTTTCTTTTGGACTTTGCTAGAATTCTGGGAAATCTTTTCTTGGATGAATTTTGGAGGAGGAGGAGAAAGAATTGTCTTGAAAACTACAGGTATCCTTTCCATTAAAAGCAGTATTGTTTTATGGTCTTTTTTTCCTGTATTCTGCCATCTTACCTATGTTCTTTGCATTTAATTATTTCTTGTATGTCTTTTTCTTCCATTCTTGCCCCAGTTCTCCACTCGGAGTTTTTGAAGATTGTTCTGTTATAATAGCTAACTCTACCTGTTTCTCCAGGTATTGGGTAGTCGTGCCACTATCCAATTGTTTTTTTGGGTCAAATTATTTACTTTATTACTGCTGTCTTCCTCTTTGAATGTTTTCCAAACCACAGCCCCCTTGAATTTTACACCCATTCCGGTTTCTCATGAGTTCCTCTTTCTGACAGGATTAGCTATGATCACCCGGAGCTTTCTCTCCTTGTTTGCTCTGCTGCTTGTTGCTGCTGAACAATGATGCTTTTAAAATATCTTAATCTGCCTGTGGATATAAATCACATCGTAGGGTTCCCAGTGTTCCCATAATATGTGATTTTCCAGTGTGTGACTATTACCTGTCTAGTCTATCATGCCAAACTGTTTGCTTTTATACAGAATCCATTTTGGGATGAGTTTCTGAAAATGATCTGGGATTTCTCAAACTAAACTGGGCTGTTTCTTAATAAAAATCATTCTTATCCTGAAGCAACTGAAAAATGTTTCTTTTGCCAACTAGGATGAATGGGAAGCATCTCCTACCTGAGATCCCTGCTAACTATGGACTACAACTCTAAGATGAGCTGTTAAACTGAGCTGTTTATGGAATAAAACAAATGTGAGGGTTGCGTAGGTAATTGTACTTCAACATTAATATTAAGGGTTCGAGATACTCAAATACAGCATAACTAATAGGTATTTGAAATATTCTACAGAAAGGCAGAATCTTTTCTGTTTCGTTGAAAATAATTTTTCTTCCCTATTTCTACAGTTCTGTACTGTTTGTAACTGTAACAAGTACTCCAGTTGCAGATAAGTCAGCTCTGAGCTGGGTTTCAATGTGGCTTCAAAGTTCATTTTATTTACCAATAACTGTGGTTTTGAAGGGAATTTATTAAACTGATGTGTTTATAGTAAACTTTTATATGAATAAAGTCTAACTAAAATCTAATGGACCCAAGTCTTTTCAGACTTCTGATCTCTGTCTTAGATACTTGACAAAATTTTGAAATTTTCACATTACGAAACACATAATGAAGAAAAGTGAAAGAGTAGGAAGAAACTTTTTCTCCTTATAGACCATCTAGCTGTCTGGAGCAAAACACCACCAGCAATACTTGATTTATTTCTGCCCCTCCAAGTTCTCTCTAGTAAGGATGTGTAGCATTTGTGCTAAGTAAACGACTCTGCAATACAGCCATTATGTATGCAAAAAAAAAAAAGCCAGGTTTGTGTCTAAGTACAGGAAAATGAAGGAATTTTGATTAGCCCAGTGCAGTAGCTTTTTGAAGTTTAGAAAAAAATGGAGCTTTTGACAGAAAATGGGAGATTTGGTTTGCATGCCAGTGAAGGCTGTGATTCACAAGGGAGAAAATACAAGTACTCTTCATGACCTTACATCTCAAAGCCCATCTGTGGGTGCTCTGGGAAGCAGATTGCAGCAGAAAGGCTGGGAACTAATTTGAATCAGAAGCGTCTGTTGGCTAGGGCATATCTATGAAGACCTCACTGGCAGAAGCTCTTACAGTTCTTAGCAATGAATGGCTATGAAGGTATGTTAGTGGCACCTTACAGGTTAACAATCTTTCACACATTGGGTTTAGTTCTCCGCTCATACTATTGTGGAAGTGTAATTTCTTCTACGTCAAAATCTTTTTCAAAAATGCGTTAGTTTTTTCCTAAGTTCTTTGTATTTGCTGTCATCGCTTTCTTCATATTCTAGTATCCCACTTCATTGGTTCTGATTAATGTTTTCATCTCTGCTGTCGTCTTGGAGGTGGGAATGTAGTGTGTAATAAAATAGCCAAAATGCCCCAGTTGTGCAGTCTTATAGTGTTCTTCTGAGCACTGCTGTATTCTGAAGCTTGTGTCCGTGTTTTCAAGACCTAGTTGAGTAACTAATCACCTTTGGAAGATCTGGGTGATTTAGCTGTGCTTCAGAATAGTATGCGAGTCTGGCTAGAGAAATGCGGTCACTGTATCTGCTCTCAGCTGTCCTCTTGTCATGCTCTGGGTTCTTCTAGTGAGCCTTACCTTGGGCTTGCCACAGAAACATTGAGCAGATCATCAAAGTGCCCTTGGAATACTCTGTTCCCTGCTCTAGGAATGGAGAGCAAAGCCAGGGTGGTGCTCTCGGGCACAGCGTGCTTCTCCTCGGTTGGTCTCAATGCTCCGAGTCCTCCCCGCTCCTGCTGTGTGAAGGCTGTGGCTGGATCCGTTGTCACATCTGCGTGCAGAGGGGTTCAGCGTGTAGGGGGTCTGCTGTTACGGAGGGTGCTGTGCAGGGGCTCCTGCTGCGCTGGGTGGGGGCTGGTTTTGCTGACCTAGTGGCAGAGGTTGCTGCTGGCAGCGCAGAAGTTCAGCCGAGGTGACAGGCTTCCCCATGACATGAACTGAAAGGTGCTTGTGTTTCAACGTGCTCACAATTCTCACGTCCTGTCAGGTGAACTCCAGATGAACAAGAGCAAGCTTTGACCTGTGCCCAGAATATTTGAATGACTAAATAGGAGGAGAAAATAAAATCTGTGTGGACCAGTGTGACCTTGACGGCTAGAGCCCTGAGATCTACCTGTGCTTTCAGCACCCACTGGTGGCCATAAACCCTGAGAGAAAATGTTCCTTTGCAAGAACTTCTGGATTGATTCTGTAAGATTCAGTCTTAACTTCAATAATATTTGTATCCCTTCAGTTGTTTGAAAGAGTTTACAGTAGCCCAGCTTCCAGAGGCACTTGCATTTAAATGGGGGGGGGGGGGGGGGGAATCTGGAGGTTGGAACCATGCTTACTTTGTTGTTTGTGTACATCTTTCCTCACGTTTCCAAGAATTGCATCTCATACCCAATTTCTTTTGCAGTTTTGTTCAGTGGAGGGACTGCTGTATGTCAGCCATGCTAAAGGGCAAGTGATGGAGGCAAGTACTAGTTTATATATTCACAGTTATCTAATACTGTTTTTTGTCAGTTTCTCCTTTTGAACTATTTTGTTTCCCAGTGCTGCTGTGAAATAAGTGCACAAATCAAGGACTATATTAGCATGTTCTGGGATGTAAAAACGTTATCTGCTCGGTGTGACTGTGTATGGAACTGTGAATTTTGTCCCTGATGTATTGTATTCTCATACGAATAAGAAATATGTTTTTGAACTTCGTGCTATACAGTACACCATTACCTCCCTCAAACACAATGTAAAGGTTGTTACAAGTGGGGGGGAAAAAACAAGCACAAAACTTGAATGCTGATGTGATTAAATGTGCTAATTAATTCTGCTGATTCACAGTTCTTCACATTTATGAGTAGTTTTTTCCCCAAGACTAGATACTAGAACAAATAAGTAAATAAATAGTTTTTACGATCTTCGTACCAGACATGCAGTTTGAAAAACTCTTGTCAGGCTCACAACAGACTCACCATACGGAAATATGAAGAGACAGATGACCACAAAGCTCCCTGTAGGAGCCTCTTGAAAATAAGAGTCAGTGTAATTTCAGAAATCAGTCACAGAATACACAGGGGGGTAGTAGTGACTCATTTGTGAGCTAACTTTAAGCTGATTTGTTTCAGATGAGTTTTCAAATTGACTTAGTGCTAATTTAAGCAGGTTAATGGTTTCTAGCGGGTAATGCATGGAACTGTGGTTAGACTGAAATGGTGTTCTTTAAGATCAGCAGTATTACCAGTGGTAATGTGGATAGGAAGTGTGCAGGAGAGAAGAAAGATACTGGTTGGAGAGTATATTGGGCATCTTTGCTATGAACTGCAGTTCTTCAGTGAGTCCTGACTGAAAAATGAATACTGAGGAAATTAGCTAAAATGAAAAAGGCAGTTATAGGTCAGCTGTCAGGTTTGTGTTTTGTACGCCAGATAATTTTGGGACTCTTGCTTTTTAGCCAGTGAGGTTTGTTCACTGAACCGTTTGGTCTGTTAGATGAAAAGGAAAATCTAGTTTTGCTTTTTTTTTTTGCCCCCAAAACTTGAGTAGAGACCTGCAATCCAACTTTCTGGAAAACCTGTTACATGAGAAACAAGAAATATTAAGAAAGAGCGAGCTCAAAAGTTAAAGTGTAATACTAGTCATAGAGGCACTTGAAGTCCCTTAAGGTGTTAAGTATGTAAAAATAAAAGGTCTGTTGCACATTTTTTTGATTCTGCTGCACCATTTCTGCATGAATGTGGGTACATACATTTTTTTTTTCTGGGATGGAGTTTATTACTTTTCATTTAATGTGTTATTGGCCAATATATTTAGATGCAAAGCTTATCATGTGTTCAAAGTACTGAGATAAAACCCCGTATGATTCCAGCGTTTCACTTTCTGTAAGTACTGAATTTCATCTTGCCTCCAGCTGATAGCAACGACATTTGGGAAAAAAAGAAGTGTGAGGCAGCTCTTCTGATATTTTTGGATGCCAATTTGGAAAGCATTTTGGAATATCTGTTTAACCCATTGTGTCAGGTTTCAGATGCACAAAATTGAGAGGGCTCTAGTTGTAACCTCAATGCGTTATGTTTCTGCAGCTGTTTTAACATGAAGATGAATGCTCTCAAATCCCAAACATATGTTGCATTTCAAATAAAATGTTTTTCAAAAAAAAAAAAAGCACAGGCTGCTTTCTGCCAAGATTGAGGTAGACCTCTGTGATCCGGTTTCTGTATCTGTAGAAACCTAATCAAAGCTTTCTCCTGCAAGAAAACAATGATCAGCTTCTGAGCATGTGATCTCATGGTGCTGATGTGAAACTCCTTCAGATACTGTGTCCTTCCTTCCTTCCTCATTCCTTTGCTGTACTTCTCCAATAGGGTGTTGCTATATAAGTGCTCAGCTGCAATGTTGTGTAACCAGCTCCTGCCTGAGCCCAGCTGATAGGTAAGGTTGAGCTCTCTTGGAGAAAAGCTGCGTTCCTCTCTGCTAGAGACTGAGCTACATATACGTGGTGCTGCTCCCTTCCAGATTGGTTGCTTAATCTACTTTTAAAAAGGGATTTTTGTTTTGTTTTGTTTTTTTGAGACCTATGGACAAGACTATGCCAATTGAAAGCATTTCACTTGCCTGTTCTTGCTTGAAGACAGATTTTCACATCTAGTTTCCAGTGCCATCAGCAGACGTTGGCAGTAATAAGCCCTTTCTTACTATTTGGAAATGCATAACCGATTTGGAAATGTTCTGTTTTCTTGCATATTTTAAGTACTGTGAAGTTAGGCATTCTACAGGAAAATCAGATAGGCAGAGCAGACCTTATATTTGAAGCGCAAAATACCAGATCTTTGTCAAGGAACAAAATTAATTCTGCCAAAGAGACTAACATGCTCTTCAGAAGTTTAACCTTATATTTTGTTAGATGTTATTACGGGCTTGTTCTTAATAAACAAAACCCCACTGGTTTGTCCTTGCTTCTCCCTGTTTTAAACAGCTTTTTCACCTTTCTTGCTTTCCTGTACCCTTTGTGCTGGGCTTCTTGCCCTAGGCGATGAATGACTTGGCTCATACAAGCTTTGGCTTCTGCATACAGCCTAGATGCAACTAATACAACGTGGAGGGATGCTTGGAAAACTGGTACATTTTGTTTTGTTAATGGCATGTTTTGCGCATTGGATTTTTTAACCCACTACTTTCTGCATGGATGTATAATAATGACTCTTTTGTTTAACATTAGATAAGCATGAGATCACCGTGGCACAGCTGCATGTGTAGTCACTCTTGAAGCAATTGCACACCTAATTGGCTGACAATCTTGGCATTTTTAAAACAAACACAAGCCTTATAAAGACAGGGGACATTTTTATGTATGAATAGTCAAACAAACCTGTTGGGTGTCACCAATGGAGCCCTCTGGCACTGAACAGTTATGTGATGATCCTGATCCTGGAGGCAAGTCCCAAGATCAAGAGACCAAAAAACAACATGAATCAGAGCAAAAATTATCCAAAATAACCCATAATGCTTTGGAGAACATTAACGTGATTGGTCAAGGCTTGAAGCACCTTTTTCAGCATCAGCGCAGGAGGTCATCAGTTTCTCCGCATGATGTTCAGCAAGCTCAGGCTGATCTGGAGCCTGACGTGGATTTGGAAAGCCAAAGCGTCTGTGCTGAAATTGATGGTGTCTCCACCCACCCCACAGCTCTGAACCGGGTGCTTCAGCAGATCAGAGTGCCACCTAAAATGAAGAGAGGGACGAGCCTGCACAGCAGGCGGGGCAAGGCAGACGCCCCGAAAGGAAGCCCACAGATCAACAGGAGGTCTGCCCAAGATACTCAATCAGGTCGGCCCAGATCGTCATCTACTACAGATGCTCCCACAAACTTGTCCATGATGGAGATTGCTTCTTCTATCTATGTAGGTGGAGAGGAGGCCACGGCAGCAGCAGTAAGTTACTCAGATTTACCTTTGGTCTTTATCACCTCCCTGTATGTTCTCTTAAGCCATTTGAATCTTGTTTTTAAAAGCAAGTTTATTTCAGCAGGCACTAATGCTACTGTGTTCAAAAGCTTCTTCAGTGGTGAAGGAAAGAGCTTGAAAGATGCCAGAATTAGTCATTTTCTCACATGGTGGGTGGCTTATTTTATATGTATTTGATCAGTGAAATGAGTGCTACGTTTGAAACACATCAGGTTGATTGGATGGCACACCACAGTCAAACAAGGAGTGATGAGAAGAGCAGCAGCCAGAGTAGTTCTCCTTAGCAGCTGTTATTTGATTCCTGCAACAAAACTCTTCATTTGTGTAGATGGCTTTTTTCTTCTCCTTGTTTTGTTGTGTATGTTGTAAAAGTGAGGAATTCCAGTTTGAGAGAACGGTGCTGTCGATCTGTTAGGCTGTTGGGAGGCTCTGGGAAAGCTGGCTGCAGCCTGCAACTGAACTGCAATGCCTGCCGGGTTAACTGAACCTGGTTTAGGTCGGTCTGGCTACTGTGCTGATACCGGATCGCTGCTGTCTCTTTTAGTTTGTCTAGCCTGTGTGGAAAAAGCATTCACCGAGATGACAGTCTCTGTTCTGTGACATGTTCTTGCGAAGCTATGCATATTGGCTTATTGATGATACCAAGAAGTAGTGTTTGTCTTAGCATCTCTCTTCTTTCCCAGGTCGACTTAATTGAAGCACTGCTTTTTGTTTGTTTTTAAAAACTAGAATTCTGATTTAACTTTAGCTATAACCTGTATTTTTCTACAATTGTTAGCAGGTTTGTTCATTGGAGGACAAGCTCTTTGATAAAGATAGGAAGCGCTGTGAAACCGATTTCTGGGTCTGACCATGACTCTTGGACCAAGAGAAACAATCCTGCTAGGTTTTGATGCTGTTGAGGTAGCACAGTCCTGAAGCTTATGCAGATTTTTCATTCAGAAAATTTGTTCTCCTATACTATGTTTTCTTTGATGTTGGCGAGGTGACGATGGATTGGGGCTGAGTAAGATCTCCTCAGTCATCCGGAGGTTGCCTCGCCTCTGCAGAAAGATTGTTTGTTGTACATTGTTTTCCTTCTCTTGAAGCCTACTTTGAAATACCCTAAGTGAAAACCTTTTCAGAGTATTCAGCAGTATAATATGCTTTCGATGTATTTCCCTGATAGTCATCTGGAAATTAGCATATCTTGCATTTATAGATGGTAATTACAAAGTATTAGCATAAATTACAATATCATTCTAAGGTAGTGAGTAAAGTTTCCTCTTGTGAGAACCATTGAAGGAGTCTGCCTGGAGCTGTATCTGAGGTTTTTGTTTCTTGTCAACAGTTAAACATAGAAATAGTAGTAGTTAGGAAAAGTGTACGCCCTCCTAGGATGGGCTAACTTTGCAATTGAGCCATTAAGAGACCTCAAGAAGAGGTCTTTTAATAGCTTCAGGTTTATCTGCTTACTGGCTCTTTTCATTGTGAGTGAACTCCTGATTTCTGTTTCAGGAGAATTTTGGGGAAAGTTGATAGCTTTCAGAGTTTGTACCCAAATCCAGCAACTTAAGTTTATGAAGCAAGCTCTGGTTTGTTGGTTTAAAACTGGAGTTCTTTTACTTTGTGTATCAGCAGGGAGATTGAACAGGTCGCAGCATATTAGGTAAATAATACAGGAGCATGGGAAACGACCTGGAGTGAGGTGTCCTTTCGCCCAACTATGTCATCTGGTCTGATGAACTCCTACCTCCTTTGCCTGGATCAGTCATCTCCAAAGTGGCATGTGTGCAAGACAATCCGTTGGAGTGTGGGAAGAAAATATTTTTTGTACCATTTATGAGTAAAATAATATTTTGAAATAATTCTTGTTTTAGCCTTTTTAATTTCTGTTTTTGTGTATGTTTTATAATGTATGTCATGTATTAGTTCAGTAGGACATGTATATAGTTTTTAAATAAATACACATGTGTTGGCAGTCCATGCTGAAAAATTTTTTACTCATAGGGTGCGCAAAGTTTGGAAACCACTGGCCGGGATGAATTGGGTCACCTTGCAGGAGTGATTGGAAAAATGACAACTATTAATCTGATAGTAACTGCGTTCTGCTAGAGCATCTGCTATGGCTGAGAACAAATTCAGGAGTCAGTTTTTGGTAGATAATGGCCTTTGATTATCGAGAAGCAGCAACTGTAGCTGTTCTTCCTATTGAGTCTGAAGGAGGAAAATGAAGTGCATGTGAGGAAAGGCCTTCTCTGGTGGCTAAACCATCCAGCTGTCACTCTGTAGAGTTCAGTGAATTTCCAGCTGCTTTTTAATATTTGCGTCTTGCACCATTTGTCTGTCAGACAATAAAGATGTGTACTAGGGGTCTAAAGTGACGTAACCGAGGAAATGCTGCCTTGGTGTTTGTGTCGCACTTTGGGGAAATACACCTTTGTCTGATGTCTAATTTGGGCATTTCGGTCTGATGGAGAAGCTTTTTATAGCATTTTGTAGTGTGCATGAGCTGACCTCAAATTTAGGTTGTGCCCAGGAGGATTTTCCTTTGTGGTAGCGAACCGATGGGTGCAGTGGGGAGAAAAGGGACAAGCAGTGAGACTGTCAGCCCAGCAGTCTCTGGATTGCGTTGGGAACGTGGCCCCCTGGGCTGTGACTGTAACATAGGCTTTCAGAAGAGCAAGAGTCAAGAGTGGCTAAAGTTCCTGATGTACCTGGACAGAAATGAATCTTTTAAAAATCTTTGGAACACGAGAATGGGAAATCTGATATACTTGGTGTTTTTAAATATTGCTTGCTTACAATGTGCTGTTGCAGGAAAGTGATAGCAGCAATCTTGCCTGTGCGTATGAGCAAGAGGGAGACAATCTGCTGTTCTGACAATGTTCACATTTTCCTTTGTAGTGGTACTTGTATCTCTCGTGTGCGTGGAGGGTAGGAACCATTTGTTACGGGGCTGAGGGAAACTGTGGAAATGAAATTAATGCACTCCAGCATAGCTCCCCTCACTCGCGTGATCCTAGCTAACAAGACCCTACTTGGGCAGAGGGAAAGAGCTGTTCAGCAAACAGCAACTGATCGAGACACAATGTAAATAATGCATTTCGTCAATGAGAACAGCCCTGCCGGTGAAAGATTTAAGACTTGGTAGCATCTGTTTAAGTAAAGAGGAGTGGTACTGCTTTTCAGCAGCTTATTCCGTCGCTTCCAGAAATGTAGGTATGAACTGGGACAGCATTAGTGAAGGCCCTTCGAGTTGCAAAACCAGTCAGCAGGATTTCAACTTGCTCAGAAAAAGGAATTGTTTTATTACAGGTATTTTTATTTAAAATAGTTTGTGTTAATGAAGAAGCCAGAGGACAATATAACAAAACAAATTTAGGTATGATGGCAACTCTAAAGCTTAATCTCTAATACCAATCTTCTTGCAAAGAATTTTTGTATTTTCTTAGAGAAGTATTTTGTAGCTATGTGTAAAGTTTACACATTCTTTTGACGACTGCTGTTAGTTTCAGTATTACTTACTCTTGCATGTTTTCTTTGGTGAATAAAGACTTAAAATAAGAGCACAGAATTTTTTTTTCTTTTTTTAACAGAGCAAAGTAAAAAACCATAGCTGAAGCAGCTCTGAAGTTTGTTCTTGAGTGAAATTTTCTAAACGAAAATGTGTCCTGCTGCTCCTTTAGCAAATTTTAATTTCAGTGTTTGAGTATTTATGTATAATTATTTGCTTTCATTAAATATAATGTTCTGCCCAGATATACGACAAAACAGGGACTTTGTTGATTGTGCGTAGTCTTAAGTGGGCTCAGAAACCTTGACTGCCCTCAGACTCATCAGCCTTTTCGAAGTAAGCTAAAGGCAAAAGCCTAGAGTTGTGTAAGCTACAGTTTACTTCAGAGATTTGATATGCCTGAACGTGCACTCAGGCTGAGGCAGTACTGATTCTGGCTGTGCATTTATTTGCACATCTGAAATTACAAGATAAATACGGCCTGTTGTTTAACAGCATTAAATTCAAGATGCAATTAGATGACCTGTTGCTCACCTTAATTCAGCATGCTGCAGTTGTGCTTTTATGTGAAGTGATTTTACATTTCTTGTATGAAAACAACTGTGGGATTGTGATCTCAAATACCATCTTTCCCTGCCCCAGTCCTGCCTGAAACTTTCTCATATCTTCATGGAAAATGGGTGTATGCATAAATTGTAAATGTTTCTCTCACCAGCTTCAGCTGTGATCAAAGTTGATTAGTGTCTGAAGGAACATCTGTTTCCTGCCTAAGGATGGTGATATAAACAGATGCTTTAAATAACCAAGAGGGCAAGGGAAAACAAAAAGTGCTGTGGATTCCAAACTGACTTTCTCTGGTGTGTCAAATATCAAAACAAGCAAGAAAGGGGGAAAACTGGTTCATACTTCTACTGGCTGTAATGATCTGATCAAGGGACTTGGAGAAACCATGCTAGCAGCGTGGAGCCGTGTCTGTTGTTCCTATCCCAGGCAGTGAGACTGTGTAGTCAAGCACAGCGTATCTCATTCCTCTGCTTTGAGAAGTGCTGAAGTAAAAGCCTTGATTGTTGGAATCTAGTGGCAATGTGGAGCTTTGCTGTTGCTCTGTTGTGTTTGCCATGGATGTCCATTTCCAGAGTCTCTGTGCACTACAGGTATTTGAGCTGAAGTAATTCACCATTATGAAACATTTTCCCACTTGCTACTTCTTTGTACTGGGTTCTCTGACAAGAAAGCGGAAGTATTTGAATAATTGACCCAAAGTCTGCAAAAAGCAGCAAGCCTTTTAGCTCAGAAGACTTCGAGCAGGACTGACGCAATTAACAAGGTATTCAACATGTCATTTCTAACTAGTGAAAGGGAGATCATCTGCTGAGTACTGATTAGTGCAGTATCTCAGCTACTAAGTGTCAGGTGACTAGCCATGAAAGCTTGGAAGACATGTGGAATCCAGTCACTCACCAGTGAAGTTCTTCACCCACTGGTGTGTGAAGGCAGCTAAGCGAGTGTTACCTGCTGCGGAAGGACATTTAAGGTAACTTGGCTGACTTTTCACTGATTTGGATAAGGAAAGGAAAAATCTGCCAGTTCAGCTGTCGGGACTATGATGTCCTGAACTTCGGAGGTGTTTTGGTAGAGGATGTCTGGCCCTTGTCTCAGTCCATGGGCAGGGTTACTTGATGTGTTTAGATGCTGTGGTATATTCAGATATTTTTGGACAAAACCTGATGCTTCCAGAGAGGAACACTACTTTTTGGATAACAGTAAATCCGCTATTTGCCAAGAACTCAAACTTTTCAAGAAAGCGTTTGGTTCACAAGTGACCGTGAATTTGCTTGTCCCTTGAAAATTACTCATCGAGAGGACACCACCCACAGCTTGCCTAGATCTCAACTACTATGGAGAATGAGACCTAAAATTGGGTGGGGATACCAGTCTCAATTATTGGTAAAGAAATTATGTAGCACCTTCCTGTCGTCTGTCACTGCCTTTTGTATTTTAGCAGGTAGTCTGCATGGGGGGGAAAAAGAGCTTGGTTGGAAGAGTTGGATTCTTTCTTTTCCTAGGAGATTTTGTCAAGTCTGGGTGATGTACCCCATTTTTCTCTCCCAAGAACCGGTAACAGCACTGTCTCACAATGTGGCGCAAGAATCGGGAGAGTTATTCAGGAGCTCAGTGCAACCCTACACCTCAAAGTGGGGAACTCTCATTTTTCTGATTCATGTCTTTTTCATCACTTGATCTGCTGGCACCTGCCACTGTTGTGATGTCGCCTGCTTCTGTCAGCAGTGGATGTCTGCCGTCTGTCTCGGAGCTCTTCTGCGCCTGCCCGATGCTCGCTGGCAAATTGTGCCGGGCTGCGACGAGTGCCTCCCTCCTGCCCCGCTGCCCAGTACTATGGTTGGTACTGCTTGCGAAGCAGAAACTCCTGCTCTGCTTTCCCTTCTTTCTTTATCTTGTTCCCAGTGTTCAGGTTTCTGTCATTTAGAAAAAGTAACAGGCGTTTTGTTCTCTTGTAATAATTCTGTTGTTGCGCTATGCTATGTTGAAATTAGTGGCAATACGTTCTGTTAGTAAGACGGCATCCTGTAGCTACTACATAATGCTGCACAGCGTCTGGTTATTAAGTCTAAAATTTGCCTGTGACTGCAGAAGATTTTGCTACATGTAGATGTAGGAAGTGGGCAGACTTGGATTGCTGAGAAATTATCATTCAGTTATATTTTGTTAGAGGCTTCTAAAAGCCTTTACGGGCTGCTGTGAAATGGTCAGTGCTTTTCGTGGGAACGGCAGGAACTTTACCTGTTGCAAATGTACTTGTGAAGCATGGATGAACAGGAACCCTCGTGCTGCTGTCTGGAGTTCACTACTGAAGCTGAAGAGCTGTTAAACACATCCAGACTATTTCCTTACCTTCCATTTTTGGTGGAGTCAAGCCCTGAGCTTCACCCTTCTGTGCAAGGCGAGGCTGCACAGTGATTTAAGCTTATGCTCGAATCTGCCTATGGAAATGCTGTTCTCAACTTGCTTAATGTTTGTGATTTATTTGCTTGCTCAGTTGGTCCTGCTACAAACTGTTACACTTTGCTTTTAACACTAGGTGCTGTATCTGAGATACAGCTTGGAGAAAGGGGAAAAAACCCCTTATTTTTATCAGAATGGCCATGTCCATGAGGTAAGTGGCAAAAGTGAAAAAGAAATTTTGTAATTAATTTTCCTGGTATACTTAGAAACTCAGGCCACACTGGCATGGGGCAACTGAAAGGCCTGACTCCTCAGACCAGGGAAGACCTGCTGCAGCTCTTGGAAGCTGCATTCTCCAGCCTGCTTTTCAGAGTCCCCTGGTGTGGAGAAGTTCTCCTGCCTGCCCAATGTGCACGAGCGCTGTGGGCAGGGTCTTGCCAGGAAAAGCAGCTAAACAGATACTAAAGCTACAGAATCACAGAATGGTAGGGGTTGGAAGGGACCTCTGTGGGTCATCTAGTCCAACCCTCCTATGGCACTGGTATTTCCTGGTCTCGTCTCTGTTCTGTCTTTCACTGTTTAAATTTCTGAAAGTCCTCATCTACTACCATGCTCTTATCACCTCCCCCCCCTCCGGTGTCTTTGTTCCAACTGCATAAGCTAGACTGAAGTCTTCTTTCTTCATGTGCTGGGCACAATTGTATAGTTTATATTGCATTTTTAAAAATACCTAGAGTCAATGTCTAGCTTTCACTCCTGATCCAGAGTTTCTGACGTGCTACGGATTTCTTATTAGGCTTCGTTCTCCCTTTTTCAGGAGCTTCGTTGTGTTTCCAGCCTGCTTATTTCATGTGACAGGGTCAGTTTTCAGCTGTCTCCTGATTAGATACACCTAAACTTTCCTTTTCATGCTTATAACTCTGTTACGTCCCCCACACTAAAGACACTGTCAGGAGGGTTAGGAGGTTAATCTCCTCAAAATACTGTTTCGTTAACTTGAGAGGGTTTTTTGTTGGGTTGGTTTGGATTTTTCTTTTTCTCCCCCTCCCTATGTTTTGTGTGTGGATGCTACAAAGTTTTGGAGGCAGGAGTCCTTGTTTCTTGTTTGTTCTGCAAAGCCCCTCAAACAAGGTTGGGACTCGGCGAGGTAGTGAGCTCCTGAGGTAATCGGGTCAGGCTGAAGCATTTAGTGCGTTGTCACTGCTGCTTACAAAGGCAATAGAGCTACCTGCTTAGTGTGCTGATACAATTTAGAAGAGGTTCTCTTGCCGTACAAACAAAAGCATGACAAAATCTCTTCTGTATCTTTACAGCCCTGGTTTATGTGAAGAACAGGATTAAGTCTGGGGCAGCTGTCAGTTATCAAGGGGTGGGATTGTACCTTTCAGGTAAACGTGGAGAGCTGACACCGTTTAAACTGTGCTTGTAAACAGGTTGATGTTGTAAGCGTTAACTCATGTTTGTATGGTTCTCCAGAATAAGAAGTACTGGATGAGCCTGATTCTGTGTGGTGCTGGGATCCTCTGCACTTGGTGGGAATTAAGGACATTGAACACTTCGTGGCGTAAGGGAAAGTAAATTCTTAATCCTCTCCACACAAAATATTTTTAGTTCATTGTATTGTTCTATTCTCTGTTCTCTCAATTTGTTCTTGAAATAGAAGGGCAAAATGTTATCCCAAAACCACAGACAGGATTTGTTCTAACACCTCATTTTCATACATTTGCATGTGTAATAATCCTGCTGCATGTTGTCAGGCTTTGTATAGAAACTGAGAAATGAGATTGTCATAGCATGGAAAATAATGTAATAATTGAAGTCTTATTGAGATACTCACTTGGTCTTGTATTTCAAGCAGTCTAAATTTAAATATTTTTGCATAAATATTTTCTTGTAGAGGCAGCCCACTGAGCTGAGAAAGCGGGATTATGGTGGTTTGAAAATGATCGGAGCCTGCATGGCTGTCATTTTATTTTACTGTACTTTCAGAGCTTTTGGTGGGGTAGGGAGTTGCATGTGAAGACATGGACGAACAGAACAATATTCAGGTTCCACAGATACAAAAGTAGCAGTACTTTGGTGAGAAATTGTGTCCACATGAACTTTTATCAGTGCCACAAATGTAATGACAATGCTCAGTCACTGAATTGCATTGCACTGCAGCCAGTGCCTCTGAAGTTAGTTCTGGTGATGGTCACCTGAAGGCTGGTATTGGCTTTCATAGAGACAGGGATTTCTGAATGATGTCCTGCTCCCTTCCCTGCTGGCAGGAAAATGTGTGGGAATCAACAGTGAAGGTAAGTGTTACCATGAAATCTTACCGTAATTTTAGTAGGAGTGAAAATTCTTCAGGCACTTTCAGGCAATAACTATGCCTGGTCACTTGCAGAAGGTCCAGTGCAATGACCTGCATAGGTCTTTTGGGGGCCAGGGAGGAGTGCTGGATGCCTCTATTTCATCTGCCTCCCTGCCTGTGGTCAGTTGTTACATCCTCCTGTTTGACATTTGAAACGTTATTGGCATGCTATATGTGGATAATGAATACAATTTAACCAGCCATTTTCTTTAGGTTAGATGACCTCTGTGCAGAGCAGGAGTGTGGCAGGCAGCCAGTAGGTGATCAAAAAGGTAACAGTGAGATATGGGAGGACTAAAGTCAGGATTACCTCAAAGAAACAAAATCATGAAGAACGTTAAAATAATGGAATGGGAAAATGGAGGAAATCACGCTCTCTTTAATTGAAAGAAAAGACCTAGCCACTTCTCGTAGAAGCATGGGCATTTGTGTAGACTTCCACGTGGGAATAATGAAGACTTTTGACATTTAAGGCTTCATGGAAAACATACAAAATCAGTCTTATTGAAACAAAAATCATTACAAATGTGTAACACCTTGGGGTTTTTTTTGCCATTGAGATCTGTATATGGTTTGCTGTCGTCTGGACTTAGAGGCCAAGCATTGCTCTTGGAGCAAGGTGGTAGTGAGGTCAGTTTGTTTATTCAGGGTTTCTGTACACTGAATTGTTTTGGAAGATTTGGTGGAAGCCCTTGGCTGACACCTTCTGGTATCACTAAGAAGGCAGACCAACCTGAATTAATTTAGTACCAAATTGTTCAGTGGATTTGCAGCTCTTTACCTTTGTAGGCCCAAACATTTCCAAGTTGCCATTTGCTTGCCTCAAGGTTGCAGGAATGATGAGAAAAAGGATTTGCTGTCCTGCAGCGAGATCGCCACAGGGCAGTTTTCCAAGGCACCACTCACTTCAGCTGTGCTGCATCCTGATGAAAATTCCTTTGTCCCCCTCCTCTTTCCGGTTTTGATGATTGGTTTTCATAAATGTTTCAGACAGCTTTTGGATTTTGCTTAACAGCTTAAATATGTATTCTGTTACTATCCGCATTTTAAAAAATTACTACATATGCTTCTGGAATAAGTTTCCAGCCTTTAGTCTGCAGATTCCTCAGTATTTTCCAGTGATGATGATGACCCCGTGAGTATCAAAAACCTACTAACAGTAAGCTTGCTTTTCTTAGTTGCTTCTAATGACTCTTTTCAACTAGTCACACTGGTCTACAAACTACATATTAACATAAACAAGGTAGCATATTCAGCTGTGCCACCCTTTCAGTGTATGTAGCAGAGTTGTGGAAGAATGAACAGTTAATGACTGTAAATAGCCTTTTAAAGCAGTAATTTATCTGCCAGACGTGTTTTTCACAATTTCTTTTGTATAAATACCATGCAGTACACCTGGGACAAGACCTGTGAAAAGCAAAAGATGGATTTTTTTTGACATTAAAACCATGTGGAAAGTCTGCTGTGGCTATAAACAGTATGTCTTATATCTATGAAAGACCACTCAGGCTTTAACCCATTTCCCAAAAGAACAAGCAATCTTTTTAACATCGCACTGGAGTGTTTGCTCTCCCATTCAACTTATGTAGCAATAAACATTTTTGAAATTTATTCATAACTGTTCCCGAGTAAAACATTTTGTAGCTTTGGCCGTAAAGGACTGTTTTTGTATTGAAAATAGTATTTGTCGTATAAATAGATCAAGCTAGTCACAAGCCTTTCTGGAAATAATAGATGTGATTTTACTTCCAGTACTTGCAGCTGACTCACGTTAAAACAGCACTGATCTTACTGTGAAGGGAGAGCATTTACTCATTTGGGAGCGTAAAGCAGGAGTTATCTGTGTCCTGACAGTGAGGCATACGAGAACCTGGATGGATTGGTGTATGAGGAGCACTTCAGAACAACAGTAACTTACTCTCTTTCTTAAAACTAGTGCTGCAGACACCTGGAGCTACAGATCTGGGGCTTCCAGCAAATCAGAGCGGCCAGCTCTGTGGAAGTCTGAGTAATGCACTGCCAGCCTTGTGACAGCCAGCACTGTTCCCACCCCCCCCC
>Ga0181612_130675_pt1 | contig 26437 bp, 11 predicted proteins | sample HoacroProtozoa21_FD_119630 | JGI IMG/M metagenome (GOLD analysis project Ga0181612, IMG submission 119630) | Hoatzin crop microbial communities from Cojedes, Venezuel. Combined Assembly of Gp0051906, Gp0051904, Gp0051908
GTGCACAAGTTATTTCTTATTTTCAAATGGGAATTCCTGCACTTCAGTTTGTACCCATTGCCTATTGTCTAGTCACTGGACACCACTGGAAAGAGCCTGGCTCCATCTCCTTTACTTTCTCCTATCAGGTATTCATAAACATTGATAAGATCCCCCTGAAACTTCTCTCTTCTAGGCCGAAAAGTCCCAGCTCTCTCAGCCTCTCCTCATATGACAGATGCTCCAGTCCCTTAATCACCTTTGTGGTCCTTTGTTGGACACACTCCAGTATTTCTCTGTCTCTCTTGTACTGGGGAGCACAGACCTGTACCCAGCACTCCAGGAGTGCCTCACCAGTGCTGAGTTGAGGAGAAGGATCACCTCTCTCAAGCTGTGGGCAATGCTCTGCCCAGTGCAGTCCAGGATATTGTTGGCTTGCTTTCCCAGAAAGATATATTGCTGGCTTATGTTTGATTTGGCGTCCACCAGGAGCCCCAAGGTTCTTCTCTGCCAAGGTGCTCCCCAGCCAGTCAGTCCCTCGTCTGTACTGGTGCCTGCAGTTATTTCTCCTCAGCTGGGGGAGGACTTTGTATTTCCCTCTGTGGACCTTCATAAGAGTCCTCTAGACCCATTTCTCTAGCCTGCCTCTAAATGGCAGCACAACCACCTGGTGTAGCAGCCACTCCTCCCAGTTCCGTATCATTTGCAAATTTGCTGACGGTGCACTCTATCCATCACCCAGGTCATTAATAAAGATACCTTTTTCATGCTGAATTTATTTTTTTTTACTTTTTTTTGCAGTTCAATAACTGCTGCCTCTACCTCTCCTCGAGGGGCTTGGCTATTCACAATAACAAGTAGCTTTTTTAGTCCTGCATAAAGCCCAATAACTCAATAATTATGAACTCTAGATTCAGGTCTGATAATCTCCAGACTTCCTTTATGGACTGCAAGAGTTCATACTGCTCTTGTAACATTCAAGTTTATTCACGAATTGAAAATTGAGCAATGCAGACCCATTATACAACGAGCCTTTGATGTGTAAAATCCAACCCAATGTCAAATTTTCTTTTTTATAACTAGACTTTAAGATTTACTCCAGCTCTGGCTTATTCAAAAATCTCAGGAGGCTGCTCCAATAATTCATTTTGAAATTTTGAACACTGATCCATCAGACATAGAACAAAATTATGGCTCACTACTAAAGTCAAGCAAAAAAAGAACATCTGCTGTTGAGAACAGAGCTGATCAGCTGTGAGCTTTTCCACTGGGAAACTCATAAAATAAGCTACTAGAGCATTCAGCATGTGTTCTTGTAAGGAAGGAACAATAGGAAATACTTTCACTTATTTATTCTTTAAAACTATCCCAGAGAGCAGCAATTGCAGCATACATGTCTTCCCCAGTATGGGCACAAAGCACAGGGGAAAAAATATTAAAAGTGTATTAATAAAAATTCTTTTAAACCAAAGTTTCCATTATAGAGTGAAATAAATCAGTTAATTCTGTCCTCATTACCGAAGACATCTTCTGACACTAACGGCATTGTGGAAACTCTGTAAGGAGAGTTAGAGCAGCCCACATCTACTGTTAACACACCAGTGGAAGCACCCTGGCTGAAGACGAGGCATAACCCCTGCTCTGTAAAAAACTAAGTACATTAATCATGCTCATTCCGTAATTGGGTTCATCTCTGAAAACAAGAAGCCAAAAATTTATAATGATTGTGTTCAACGATTTGCTTGGGAAGATGTCAAAAACCTGAAACACACCTATGCAATAAGTGAAATTTAAGATGTTACTCGAAATAAAAGAACACCTTGTGGCACAACTCTCCGTTTTTACTAGCTGCGAGGAGCCAAAATCTAGTCTTTTATCATCACAAAAGCCACAGTGCTACGTAATTTTAACGTGGGGATTTTTTTCATTACAAGGAAGATAGCTGTATTGCCCATTATTACACTGGCCATCGCTTCCCTTCATAAGACCCTGTCTTCAGTTGCTTATACTTTTGCTGAACTTTAAACATTTGTGCTGACGTTTCCCCTTGCAACTGTTAGCCTGTGTTCGGGAAATTTTATCCAGCATAGCCATTTCCAGAAGTCTAAGGGACACCATTTTACTCATCACTAACTACTAACCTCTATGAGATGCACCACTCTGGACTTGGAACACTCTCCATGTAGTTTTTGTTTCAGAGATTGCCATATGGATGCCCAAATTCTGGCAATGTGAAGATTTTGAAATCTGAAAACCTGCAGATAGCTTTAGCTTGTGCTAAAACAGAGGACTTGAATTTCAGGAGACTAAGCTCTCTTGAAGTCTACAAGTTTCTCTGTGGGTAATGAAAGGTAACCAGTACTTTAACTGTCAGGTGCCAACACATTTCAAATTCCCCTAAACCCAACAAACAAGTGTAACTGATGCCCTAAGCATTTTTCGTAACAGTCTGCAACTAGAAAACTAAAAAAAGTGCACATGAACAAAACCTCTGAACCGACGTTTTTTAACACAAAAGCCATAAGCCTCTGAACTACTTCAAAGGAATTTATAAAGAAGCAATTGAGAACTACAAGTTGTAGCCAGTAAACTTACATTGTATGAAAAACAGGATCTGAAAAGAAATGAAAAAAATTATGAAAACTGCTGGGCCAGAAAGACACACTGTGGTGATGAGAGCAATGCATGGAGATTAAGGGGTATTTCAGGAATTCGGTCACCCAAAACAGAAAAAGACCTGCTTCCTCTGCTCCACATGATGACAGTTCACAATCTCATCCTCTCAATTCAATTCAATCAATCTATATCTGCACCACAGCAGTGGACATGCACTCTCCAGTCTAAGGCAATGCTTGGGAAAAAAAAAGACAGCATATCAGCTTCTTCCACTATCTCTGCTTTTCAAAGTACTAACTCAAATGTCGCAGTGCCTGACTGCTTATTCTCTTACCATGCTGCTTCAAGGAATCACTTCACCAGGATACGATTTCAGACTGTCGTTTGCATTTCAGTGCTGATTCCTTTTCCTAACTGCACTGAACTGCAGCATGGCTACGATCCTACAAATTGCAACCTTCCTGAACTGGAACTTTCTCATTAATAAAGCAAAACACAATCTGAGTATCATCAGCAAGCTTCTGTTCTATTTCACACCACTTGACTGCCTGACTAGCGGCAGGACTTGCACTACGAATCTGGGACGATTAATGGTAGAGAAAGATTTCCAAGAAGAAAGGCAATATTTCTTGAAATCTGTGTTGAGCTCCTGCTTAGCTCTGAAGAATATTGAGATGACAGAGTGACCAGGTCTTAAAGAAGAGGGCTGTCATTGTCAAGCTTCTAATCCACTCCAGTCCTACTGCCAACCATGCTGGGATAGAGAAGTTGACAGAGGAGATGATTCACAGAGTGGCTGACACCACTTAATAGGTTTTTCTCCATCCTACAAGTGATGGATATGGAAGGTTGCAAGAGGTTTGCCTGCATCATTGCTGTCACAACTGCCAGTATGACATACCCTGTGTTTTGTCCTGCCAGCTTCTAGCTCTTACAGCTCTACATTAACACTAACTGCAATTTCTCTATCCCACTGCAGGCTCTTGTGAATCAATATGGACATTTTATTGCCATTTGCCAGCACAGAAGCATGTACAGCACTGAAATTCCCCATCCCAGCTCTTGCCTGGCCAAAGTCATTCAAGACGACAAGCATATTTCTGGTGTTGATCCTTCTGAAATGAACTGGTGTCTGTTGTACTTCGGAAACATTTGCTCCCTGTCCTCAATGCACATCCTGACAACCCTGACTACCTGCAGAACCTCTCTGGTCATCTCCTGAGCAGTGGTGGTACATCGGCAAGCAAGAGTGGTCTCTCTCAGGTGCCAAGCTCATTACCACTCCGTTCCCCTCCCACACGTTTGTTAGAGCAGCAGGGTAGAAGCCTGGGAGACAAAGAGAAACAGGCCCACAGTCACAGTTAGTGCCTGTGGCTCAACTCCCCACTTCTAAGAGAAGCAACGCCAAATCTGATGCAGATTATTTCTTCAAGACAGCTTTCTGCATTACATCATTCATTTGCTATATTAGAAAGCAAAAAAATATTTTATAGATAATTTCTTAATCCCAATCTCAGCTTTCTGCACCTTTCTTGCTGTGCAAAAGCAACTCTTCTCCCCCAGCCCCAGCTCCATATTCCAACCAACCCACAACCCTCACGAGACCTCTTTCTCATAACATCCCAAAGTCCACAAATCTCTGCTCTGCCACTAGGACTGTGAAAACTTGTCTGCTGAACGCAAGGATAATGTAAGGTTTTGTTAACAATGAATAACTGTGGAAAACCACAAAAACATATTTAACAGGAAGCATTTTTTTTTTTAAACTCTTTGCAGTTGTAAGAAGAGGGACTGGGTTAGATACAAGGATCAGTGCTGTGATGTGTCCCAGCAGGAACTCTGCTTCAGGCATGTATTTCCCATGGGCCTTCCTAATGCGAAGATGGGGCGAGAGATGAGCTGCTGTTGAGATGCAAGAACTGCTGCCTTGTAGAGGCTCCTGCTTCCTCAGCATGAAGTTCCCAGGAAAGCTGGGTGCTGCCGAAGACAATCACCAGTGCCATACTGCTGTCAGGCTGCTGGATACAGGGGCAGCTGGACAGCAGTAACGAGAAGTCTGAATTTAATAGACAGCTGAGAGAAAAATAAAGCACAGGAGCTCCAGCATAAAGATATCAGATCTGATGTATCCATCCTCATGGATGTGCAGGGTTTATAAGTGAGGACCATTCTGAGCAGAAAGGCAAGATGCAACTAGCAAAAAGGTCTGTGGCCGAGTGAGACATTAATTAAGAAAAAAAAAAAAGCAAAGTGAAAACACAGTTCCCAATTCTCACAAAACGAACCTCTTCCATTTCTTTACAGCAGCTTTAATCCATAAGAATTACTTCATACATGAACACACTGAAAATATGGTGGCTGCATGATGTAATGTTATATCAAACTCTCGTAAAATCCCTGGATTTATCATTTCACGGAGTTATGACTCAAGTCATATTTGGATCAGCTTATTCACTGTTTAGCACCCTGCACAGGTTGTAGGCTGTGGGAGTTCCTCCTACCTACCGGATCAGATGGTAAGGAACAGGATATTGCACCGTACATGCAAACAGCCTTTGGCATAGCTGTGCTGTAAATCACTGGCAGGTAAGAGAGGCATCACTTCATGGGATTTACATAAATCCAGCAAAGTCTGAACTGGTGACTCATAATGCAGAAAGCATTACCATTACTTATACTGCTATAAGCATGAATTTCTAGCTACAGCAATATTACTGATGCATTTGTTTACCTTCACAGTACATTCCTTTGAACAAACCATAGCTACATAAATCGGTGTATCAATTATTGGGTTATTTGGCTGTTCGGTTGTTGGATGAATCTAGTTCCTGTTTTTAAACTCACAGTCATCAATGAAATGACTAAAATTTTACATCATGGGCTAATGTGTGAAGTTTTTTCCTGTCTTAGGAATGGTATTGAACATAACTAACCCTCAAAGACTACAGCTCATGAAATCTACAGGGAATTTCAGGCAGAGGGAAATACTCAACATGCTTACAGCAAATATTTAACACCTCATAACCTTCGGCTCATTTGGTTACCACAGTATTTTAAATGCATCTCCATTCAGTGGAATCATTCTTAGTTGTAGCTATCAGGGATAAAAAGTTAGGATCAGTCCAAGAAACAAAATCCTCAGGCACATACACCAAATAAAACCAACAGAGAATTTCCCCCAAAACCTGTAATGAAACTTCAGGAAAAACTTTCAGGCAATCCAAACCACTGATGGACAAGAAAGAAAAGCATTCATAAAATCTTTCCTTAGATCTACAAAGGTAGTTTTTTCTGAAATTACTGAGAGATATTAAGTCATTCAAGATTCAAGCACTAATACTACAGTTTATTGAATAGAGGCTAATACATAACATATTCCATTAACATTTTGCTTAAATTTACCCATGCAAAGCACCCACAGGATCAGGCTCTCCCACATATAAAAATGTATAGCTAGGCAAGACGTTTCTCATCAACCGAAACCAAAAAGATCTAATTCAGGGTTCACACTCAAACCCACTTTCCTCACTCTTTCACACACACAAAAAGCCAACAACCAAACAAAAATTCCGTGTAATACCAGACCCCAGAAACCATGGAGACTTCTGCGATGTAGTGTCTGTGAGCATAAATGATGCTCATAAGATCAAAAATAAAATTACACAACACGTCCCCCCCAAAAAAAATCCCTAACCCAAAATACCCCTAACAACATTGTCTATAGCCATCATAACTACTCTTGTTTTTTCCTCTACCCCTGCTTCTCAGCCTACTTACAGTTTTGGGTTTCATTTGATTTGATGTAAAGTATGCAAGATGAGGAATAAATATCACCTTTTAAAAGATACAAAGTATGTTCAAATAGAGTATCAGACTTCACTGTGGACTCACAGTTCCCACATCAAGTCCAATCTGCCATACTATTTTAAACCAGAAACAAGATCAAGCCAAAAAACCTGCTTTCAGAATTCCATTTTATTTCCTTCCTTTAGTCTAAAAAAAAAAAAAAAAAAAGTGGTAATAAAGTAAATCAGTTTGGAGAGGTTTTGTCATTTGCTAACATAAATGTCTTTCATCTGCTCTGAATAGAGAAATAACAATGTTACAATGTTACTACTTACCTATCAAAATATAACATTTTGTCAAGGTTAGCCTGGAACATAGTAAGCTAGTGCATCCTTTTAAGGTCTAAATAATTCATTTGCACCAAAAGGCAGAGCTGTTATTTTTATATGATAACTAGGTGAACATGATCAGCCTGAAACACTCAAGAACACAGTATGATGTCATGCAACATCAGGGTTAGAGTGATTAAAAGCAAAAGGAAACACTGGAAAGGTGAGGCTGAAATACAGCTTTCCTTTGAAACGACGTTAGTATCTCTACATCTTCTTAACAGAAACAAGATGACAAATGGCTTATTTCATAACAGAGCATTTATTTACCCCTCTTCCACCAGAAGACTTCAGAATTTCTGATTGAACTGGTGGAAGATTTATAAAAAGTCAAACAAGAAGACATTATGTTAAAAAAAGACAACATTTTCAGAGAATATGGTGGACTGTTATTCACCTGAAGCCTTTAAATTAAGGGTGGATATATTTAAGAGGCATATTCTTATCTAACCAGTAAACACAGATCTGATGTGACAGGATGGTATTTTTTGACTAGTAACATGCCTGAGATCTCTACATGTTCACAGTGGCCCAATTTGGCTTTAAAATCTACAACTCTATAAAACATGGCATGTAATCTGCCCTTCCCTTCCCCCCTCAATGAAAAGGGTACAGGAGGATCCTTCACAAAAACTGGGAAGTATTTCTGTAGTCTACCCTGCTTTCTGTCGAGAATTTTCTCCCGAATTACCTCTTTTTCATTGATAAAGGTGTCCCTTCATACTCAACCACTTAATAAACAGAAAGCAGAGTTGGAACATGTAGTAAGCTCCTATCTCCACTCTCCTTTCAATATTATTTCTAGAATTATTTCTTTCAGTGTCTTTATATCCCAAGTAAGATATTAAAAAAAATTTCACAGAAGCCTGGAGTGCCTTGAGCAAGAAATAGGAAATGTATGAACCGTACTCCCATTCATCACATCTTAGTCCTACTTACAGGGACAATGCCTCCTACAAACAGCATCCCACATTTTTTACATTACATCTGCTCTACATCAATTACATCTGCTTTACTCTCATCCTTGTTCACATACTTGAAATGATGCATCAACCCACGATGATGCTGACAAAGCTGAAGTTCTGCCAATGCATTACATCTACTTGTAACCAGTGATTTCATACATGTATACATACATGTAAAATATGAAATGCAACAAAGACATGCACTGAGGAACCCATCAGCAGTAGACTATGCTTTTCCTTAGCCACTCGGTTTAAAACACTCTTAAGCCTTTAGAAAAGTCTCATTTCTGACACAGGAGATTCTGTCCATTAAAGGAGTCTGCATTAGTGGGCTGTCATGGCACCTCCGCATTCACAAGCACACGCTCTTGCAAAATCGGCTTTACCAACACTTTGCACCATTCATCAAGGAAAGGACAAGTAACGCTCAGCTGGTTCTCACTGTACGCAGAGGATCCCAACCACCACCGTTAAATCATCGTAAATCTCTTTCCAGTGGCATTGCCAGGGAAGACAGTGACACAACAGATGCACCAGAGCACAGTACCTGGTCAGCAGCGGGAATCGACTCCCATCTACGCTTCAGCAAGTACAGAGATTTCCGGCTCATGATTTTCAATCTGCTCTAGAGGATTTTCCACACTCGAGAAAAAGGCTGCTCCCAAACCAGTGTGAAGAACCTTATTTCGGACCCCGGTGCTCCATTGCTGTAGACGGCAGAGCTCTCTGATGTACAGAAGTTTTTGCAAGCCGCAAGGTTGAGACCGGTTAGACCCAAGCTTCTCCCGTTTCTCTAACGCATCCGTCTCCTTACAGTGCCACAACAAAGGGAATCGTGCGAGGTAGTGAAAAGCCCAGCTTTCACTGACGAATTACCTCGCAAAAGCATGAAGTAGGTAGACAACACCAGACGCACTCAATCTGAAAATAGCTGTTGCTTAGGAACTGGAGGGGTAAAATGCAGCACCTCAGATATATAATTGAGAGCTTTTATATTTAAAGAGAATTAAAAACACTGGACCTCTGTGTTTCTCTCCCGATTATCATCCTTTTATAACGTTGGAGAAACGATCGCTCGATTCCACTGACTCCCGGGGCTACGCCTACATCTTCAGCAAGCCAAACAAGGCTTGATGACAGAGCAACAAACAACTCCCACACATTCAAGGTCCCTTGTAAAAACGTGCGCACAAAGCGTGCCATCGGTCCTACCTGCAATATTTCAGAAGTATCAAGTATTATGTTTTAGTAGAGTAATTAAAATACACTTTGCATATTTATTCTGCAGAAGGATAATATGCCAAGGATGAATTCTGCTAGTGACATTTTCTTGTAGTATGTGCTGGTATTAGCATGGGTATGAATATTTTAACCTCACATGAGTGAGATGATGTGGCTTTACAGACTGCATGTGTATATTTGAGCAAGAGAGATTTCTTTAGGTGGGGTAAACATTCCTAAACGTTTAGGCATTTCTTTAACTTGGAACTCAAGTTTTGTGCCTAAATCCTAACCTGTATTAATTTTAAAAACTAAGCATGAACATAATGAAATTCAGTTTGCACTTTCTGCGTGATTTCAAATCCAGAGAGTAAGTTCTCTGCGTGAAGTACTTACAGCAGGAAGTGTTATCTTCAGAGATCAAAAAAAGAAGGAAAAAAAAGAAGTAGGTAGCAAGCAACTCCTTGCTCTTTGTAAGGGAACCTATAATTCAGTCTAATTACAGCAACCTTAATAGTATAATTATTCGAAACGAAAAGGAATCCTACAATATACATGTATACATATGCATGTGCAATCCATAAAAAAGTGAGTGCGGTGTTGGTGTGGAAGTCAGGAGCAAGTTAAGTATTGTAAAGACAGCTTTTTACCTGTCCCATTTACATTCTATTGAATTGCAGATGCTTATCAGGAGACAAACTCCTCCAAACAGAAACTCCCATAAGCCTCGGTTTATTTAATTTGATATCTATCACCACCTGTAACTACATAACTTTGACTTCCACATGCAGAAAAGGAACGTATTTTCCAGGTGGGTCATTAAGAAGTACGACATGCACACTAGTAGCTTCCTCTCATGTTTCAGCATATAACATGGAAAACCTACTAGCTCTTCAGAAAATCTTAACAGAATTGGAGTATTGTTTAATGACTCTGGGTAGAATAATTTTATGAGTTTATACATGGGTATTAGTTTTATATTATGGTAAACCAGTGGTTCCACTTCCTTCTCTCACACATGACGTTGCTAACATTCACACATGCAGGTGGCTTCCTAAGATCTACCTTGCCACTTTCTTCACTTTACTCCCCAAGAAATAAAAGATCATGAAAGACTAATAACATGGCTCCCAATATCACAAGCCTAAACACCTTCCTTCCCTCTCACTGCTTGCCCGAGCAGCGCAGGCTACCGCTGGCCAGGAAAGACCTCTCCTCCCACGTCCCATTTCTCTGCTGGAAGAAAGCCCTGCAGACCCACGGAAACACCATAAGCAACCCCAAGATAGATCCTGCAGGCAACTGCTAGTCCATCTTTAAACACCTGATCCGTAAGATTTGAAGAAGTATACCTAACAGATTAATCATCTTAATTTTGAAGCAGGATCTTGTTTTACAAAGTGTACATTTGTTAAGGACACAAATTGGCAACAATGCAACAGAATCATTAAAGGATAAAATAGGTCTTTTATACTACAGGCAAAAATCAGAACCTCCTAAATGTCTCCTAACCTTTCAAGGAACTAGTTAAATTAGGTTTAACACTATTCCTATCAAAGACGGTTTTCAGAGCCATGGAAAAGAAAGAGTCTGACACTACAGCCGAATAACTGAGGCTTATTTTCTTCCCCCTAAGGAAACTTTTCTTCCTTGCTTCTTGTGACTGGGCACTAGGATACCACATGGTAATCAGAGAGCTTGGGTTATTTTCTTTTCCCAGTGGTACGTATCGATTGTTAGTTTTATAAGGTTCTTCCAAGATTTACCACAATTAGGTTTCTAGAAGCTTTGCAGAACACCTATACACAGCACAAATGAAATAAATGAGTGCCTACAGAATGAAATGGATTAAAACTATGCACTTCTTTTTAGACGGATTTAGAAGGAAACACCTCACTGCTTTGTCAAGGAAACCCTATGTATGCAGATTTTATCCTGTTTTGAAGGAATGCACTCCCAGGGGTGAAGTATTTTTGCTTATTTTGTCCAAAAAAAAAAATAATTAAAAGACATTCTGCATAAGAAGAAAAATAATCAGCAATAGTCTACATGAAAATCTGATATAGAGTTTTCTACAATAAAGTTTTTAAGAATTCAACACTATCCTTTAGGAAAGGTTCAAATGACTGCAGGCTGACCTGCAGAGAATTGCACTGAACTTCTCCTCGTCCTCTTTTCTTTTTTTAAATATGAAATGATGGTGGAGTATCTAAAAACACCACACAAGGAAGGAACAAAACCGAAAGACAGAGAAAATTTTTAAATTTATATAGAGTTAATCTCCTCATAATTATCTCCTCCTCAGCCCCTACTGAAACTCAAGAGAACTTCATCTACATGTTTAGTAACCAGTTATCTCATTTTGCCCATGTACAACCTTCCCTAACAGTACCCAGCAAATGGCTTTACTTGCACTCCATACAGATGGGCATTTGCAGCAACTGAGTTACTGCCCATGAGATCCCTTCCTTTGAAATCCGGCCATGCCATGCAAGTCCTCCTTATTCTCAGGAGTGAAAAAGAGAAACCAGGCAATACATTAATTTCTCTGGAACTCTCCTTAGAAGAAACCGTAGCCTCATGAGAACAAATAATTAAAGAATTCTCTGGCAGCTATTTCATCCTGTGAGTTCACTTTTTCAGAAAACTCAGAAGGGATCTATTAAACAGCCCAAGTCTAATTTCCTGCAGCAAGATATGGTTTTGATAGTCAACTTGATCCATCTTACCTTTTAATTGAAAATCTGTCTGGGCCAGATTGATACCACTTACCTTCCGTATAAATCCCTTTCTCTAACATTTCTCACTGGCTATCTGTAAACCTTCAAAAGTGTGTAGCTGACAACAAAAAAATCCTTCAAGCATGGAGGCACATGGCCAACAGGATGAATTGGGCATGAGGACTCACACAGGACTTAGGCCTCCATCTCTGCTGCAACACCAGCACAGACTTCACATGCACTCCAGTCAGCAGTCTCCAAATATTTTGCTGCCATAGGCAAAGCATTAGGACTGTAGGGCATAGACTACCCATATTTTCACATGCATACAAAAATTAGATGAAGATTTGCAATAATGCTAAAAAAGTTTAAGAAGTCTAAGTCACTTTAAGAGTCCTTCAAGTGACTGCCCTCCTCTCAACAGCAGTTCAGAGGAGTCCAATTTACCTTCCACTCTTTGGACCAGAAGAACACAACATGATCAACTAGCACATCAGATGAGGCAGGAGAGATTATGTACTGAACAGGTCTCACCTTACCGGATAGGATTTCCCTGATTTCCGAAATCCCTGGTTCCACTGAAAACTAGCTTGCTTTCTGTTTTTATATCTTTTTGAAATGACAGACTGTTACCTGAAAAAATAAAATCTGCAACCCATCTTAAACTGTTTAATGAAATACTGAATTTCCAGGAAATTTCAAGATGGTTTTGAAATGAGATGCAAGACAGAAGCTTGGAAAACTTCAGAAAAAAATTTTGAATGCTGCAATCATAAGGGCAAACCCCCATAACTTAGTAAATTAATTTTGCATTAAAAATAGTAAATCTTGTCTATTAAAAAAAGTAGTAGCTTCCTGATTAACACATGGTATGTTCTCATTAAGAAGGCAGGTACTCTAGTGATTTTTGCAAGAGACATTAACAAGGTTAGGCTAGGAACTATGCTACTGAGATTAAGGTTGCAAACATGTAGCTCCACAGCAGCAGAGTCTGTTTATTATACATTTAGACATAGATGCTCATATTCATATAAAAATCCTTCACCTGAAGAAAAAGCAGTTCCAAAATATCAGAGCCCCAATAATGTATTTACATAATTTCAACACCAGATGGGAAAGACTGATCTACCCAAGCAGGAAAATTCCTGAACATCGATATCGGTGCCAATGTCTCCTTTGCAGAAACTGTAATTCTACAGATAATTTAAAAATGTATCAGCATGATGCCATTAATACTACTCGCATAACTTCCTTTCAATGATGTGTCAAGAGCAAACCAGTAGCTACACATGGCATTCCTGCACCTCCCCACACAGTTCTAACACCACTAAGCCCTTTATTACTGAACAAGGTGAACGGGCCACCAAAGTTTTACAAGTTTGTCAGGTTTAAAAAACACCAAAACATACACACATTATTTGAAATTGCATTCCTTTGATAACCTGATGGAGACAGCTGAGTAAAAACAGCTTTCTTCATACATCCAGTCCATCTTTCTGCTACTGAAAGAAACTTTCTGTTGCATGACTCAGCTCTGTTTGGATCAACTGTTTGCATCACAGCTCAAAAATTATATTAACGAAAGCTGTCACAGTTTTATGCTTTTTTCCATTGATTTGACCTTGCAAATATTAATAAAATGAACAACTTCGCAATCTCAGCTGAAAAATTTGCTTGAATACCTTAAACTTACAAAAAGCCAAAACCAAACACAAAATACTGAGTAACTGACCTGTGAGCCTCTGGATCCTCGTTTGTGGTCCCATTCAGAATGCCCCATGAGCTGAAAAACAAAGAAAAGCACAGGAAAGTGAGAAATTGCACTTATTAGCTTTAATTGAAACATTCACGCTTTTATAGCCATTACACTTTTTTTTTTTAAAAAAAAACAGGTTTGATTTGAGGATTTATTTCACACAGCTTTTAGCTTCACAAGGAGGGTGACAAGACCTGGGAGTTGTTACTCTAACTTTGTACCTTTCCATTCAGAGCCAAAACGCATCTAGCAACACAACACTGCTCCTGCCACTAACATTCCCACTGCTGTAGATTCAGCTTTAGCCAAATGTTTAATACTGATCTGACAAAAGGACAGCTGATCTATCAACAAGGAGATTACCAAAACCAGGGGACATTTGACTAAACAGCAACGCACATTTTATAACAGGCACAAAACCTAGCGAGAGCTTTAATTCTCTCTCACTGCTGTATTATCCTCGATGTAATAAAAAAGTAGACCTACATCCTCTAAATGAAAACAGGCTGAGGTCATTACATTGCAGAGGAAAGTAAAGAGAGACAGAGTTTAGAGATGACGGGTTCTTCAGGAAATTAGGCTTTTTGATGGTATAGAGCTCCTCAAGTTACAGAGAAAGGAAGCATTAATTATAGCTCACATTCAGCTCTCAAATCTTCTGTGCAACCCTACAGGGATTGTGTTGAGACAAGTAATCAAACATTGGATGGTACAGTCAGACTCCACAAAAAAATAATGGGTCTTCTCCCATCTTTTTTCTACTTTATTTCATAACTGTATGCTAACACCAGCACACGCTCTCTTTCTTTAAGCAACATACAATTTGCACACAGCAGCTCTTTCCATGTATGTCATGGCGGGGGACAAAAAGAGAGGAGAAAGCATACCCAGTAGGCTTTATCACTGCTGTATGTATCCGAAGATTACATGCAAACGTGAACTGTTGACAATAAAGCTCTCCTCACACCTGCCCAAACAACCCTGGAAAGCACCAGAGAGTGCCCAGGCACAGGTCCGGTGGAGCCCGAGCTGCGCAGCACACCAGGCAGCTACCGCTGCTAATGCTGCCTCCGAGCGCTCGGCCGACGTGTATTCCGGCCGGGGAGCTGGCTTTTTTTTAATTTTTACAGATACTCAGGGATCTCTTCTGGGTAATGCTTTTTCTTAATCATACGAGCATAGCTTAATGCAAATGTAAAAATATGTGAATGAAAGATAAGAGGGTTAACGTGACATGTAATGACTTACAGTCATGAACGTTTTCTTGCTCTTTTTTGTCCCAACTTTCTTTCCCAAAGGAAATGCCTCTTCTCCCAGGTCAGAGGTAGGCAACAAGATTTACAACCTGTGCTTATTGCAGAGCATGCTTTTGAAACACTCGTCCCAGGACAAGAGACTAATTAAAACTACTTTGAGAAATTAGGAAAGCCACATACATCTTATATGAAATCTTTATCTTCTCCACCAACTGTTTCTACTTCTCCTTTCCTTCTCCAAGGGCCCCGTCATTTCTTTAAGTTATTACTTACGATTGCCTACCCCCATAACTGGAGACAAGCTGCACAGGCATACAGGCATTAAAGATCAGAAAAGTCACACCATTTGTTTCACCTGATACAGCCTCACAACTGACCCCCTCGTTTTACTGCAATTACTTTCTTTTTCCATATACTGTTACTGGAAACACTGGCTGCTCCAGGTTTCCCTGTTTCTTTGTTCACACTGTTATGTTTGCTCACGACTGTATGAAGCCAAGCTTTGATGTTTATGAAAGCTGGCTTCTCAGTAAATAACTGGCATGCAAAAGCTACCAAGAGACGCATCTACCAAAGGTTATGTACTTCACAGAACCTCTGCCAAAACCCTCATACCTGCCCTTCCTCCCTGGCTTCTACCACTCCGGACCAAGAAAACCTCTTCAGTTTTAACTTCTCAGCCCCTATGCCTTGTGGGGAAGTGGTGTCCGCTTTCTTAATTTACTCGGCTAAAGAAAAATTAATTTAGCATGAGTCTGACCACCTGCAATTCCCAGCATGATAAGGGCTATCTTTACCTGCAAGTACCTACCAGTGAAATTAGCACAAAAAATATGCCTTTTATTTCACAGTTAAGAAAAAAGGATCAATGTTACAGGCCTGGCCATGGTTACTGTTGTTCTCCAGGCTCTACAGACATTTACCAGGGCATACTACACCCTCAAAACCAAGTCTAATATGAGATCCCACTGCCAGGTTTTTCACCCTCCTACCCTCACTGAATCCATAGTTTACTGAAAAGAGCAGGGTTGCTTCACTTTTGCTGCCAAAAATAAGCAATGCAGTTAAGAGTCAAGCTTGGAACTCTGGTTCCCATTAGAGGAGGTACACCGAATGTAGGGATCCCCCGAGCCCAGCCAGCCACAGGAAATCAGACTGATGTGCGCCAGGGGTGGTTAACTTTAATCACCACCAACCCTCAAGCTCAAATCAAGTCCTTGTAAACTTTCATTCTTCTTCAGGCACAGTTTGCCTACCCTATTCCCTGATACTGTCTGGTGTTTCACACCTCCACAGTTTTCCAGCCCATGGAGTGTTTTCCTGTGCTTCCCCAGGCCTGCAGCCAGCCCCTGCTCTGCTCCACTGCTCCTCCTCCTCCGCGGCTTGCAGGTACCTTTTGGCCCAGGTCCCCCATCTCTGGCCCTGCTCCTCTACCAGGCGTGGGCAATCCTCCACAGGTTGGATGTTGCAGCAGCAGCTAATGTTACAGTGAGAAATAAGTCCAAAGGCTCTAACAACCCATCCTTGCCCCATGTCTCAGCATCTAACTATCAAAATCACTTACTGAAGAGAGGCCAAATTCACCAGTGAAGCAGTGATGAACATACTGGAACCAATGGAGTGACACCTTGCTTATTCTGGCATCACTTTATTAGCAGACTCCTACCTCCTCATAGCAAATTACACAACCCACATTTCATTTAATTTCTCTACAAACATGCCTTTGTGGAATCAGATGTGTTTGTATTTTCGCTGATGGATCCTTTGCCCCTATTGTAAAAGAATTTCAGCACCATCGTTCTCTCTTTGTATGCCATGTATTACGCCAGGATGCTCTACTGAGTTAGCCCTGTGGTTACCACCTGGTAAAACAGTGAGCACAAGGACGGAAAGGAAGAGTTCCAGGATGCTAAGAGACCTTGCCAATACTAGGCAGTTTTCAAGCAGTATAGTAAAATACATGACCCTCTGTAGCCAAACTTTTCCTCCCATTTTTATAACCCACCAAAACTTCCTTGGTCTTAAATTTTTTTTCTTCCTCACAATCTAGGAAACATTTTTCATCTCATGCTAGAATGTTCTTGGCACACGTGCAATGGTCCATAGTAACAAAGGAGTGTGAAGGAGGAAAAAATGAAATAAGAAGCATATCACACTTACACAAGGGCCTCAAGCTTTAAAACAGAAAACAAAACAAACAAACAGATATTGCAGTTGTAACAAAATCCCTGGCAGTCAACATCCTACAGAGGGACGGTTGCCTAGGTATGACACTCCTTACCTCAACCAGCCACGCTGTGCTAGATTACTTCTGAACCTTGGAAAGGTTTTCTATGAATGGAAATACAGTAAGTGCTCAAGTACAATATGCAGAAAAGGAGGAAAGCAAGTACGCCTGACTTATCAGGTTACTTGGAAATCACAATTTCCACAACCTTTATAGAAATCAAAAGATGAAGAAAACAGTATTAAAAAAAATAAAAAACAAACCACAAACCAACCACAAACACTCAGAAACATAGAAAACGTGCGTGTTCGAGAACGCACAAAAACATGGCCTTCGCTAAAGCCAACTGGCTCGCTCTACCCTACTGACTGACTAACAGATCTCCAGGGAACACAGCCTCCCCCAGCCCAGCCAAGTGTGAGGACTGTGAATGGAAGAGGAGGCAGGAATAGAGAAGACCCTAATACCAAAATCACAGTCACAGAGAGAAAAAGCATAGTGAAACAGGGCTAGTTTGCTCTGAGTAGTTGGGGTGGGAGCCTATGCTCCAGAACTCGGGGTTTCACTACGAAGTGTCTAGGTCTCATGGTTGTAAAACCAAATTTTAAATGTGAACCAGATGCTTGCTAATGCAATGGTACCTGCAAAGGAGTAAGGAATGGTATAAGGGATTCTCTGCATTAGATATCCGAGATATCCATGCCGAAGTAGAACAAAGACATTTCAAAATTAGCATCTCCAGCTCTCACCTCTCTAAATGCAATTCTCCTGTTCAGTGATCGAATCAAAGCCTCAACACATGATTACATAATAATCTCAACTGTCATTAAAATTCATAAACCATAATTCTAAGCCTTCTTAGTATTAGAGAACTGCAGGAAAATGTGCCCACACGTACCATGAAAGATCTAAATAAATAAAAAGACAAAAAGTAAAGAATGACCATTCAAACCCTTTTCAGCCATTTCTAGGTCTTGTTTTTCCCTTAAATTATCTTTTCTAGACTAGGTTTTGATTTTGGCACCCTTGAACCAGCAATACTGCTAACTATGCCACAGCTGAAAAATCCCCAAAATGAATCCAAAAATCAACTCGCAAAAAGAGAAAACACATAATCTTATTATAAGGACCTCCACAATTGGGTACAAGTAGGAAAAGCCCCCAACATTTAGGATATGAGCAGTCCCATATATATTCTTAGGAAGGGGAGGGAGTCCTCAGTAGCAGAATATAACAGCATTTTAAAACCACAGGGGTTTTTTATTTAAGCAAATATAACACTCAGTTATTCCCACAGTTTTATTAGTGGGAATGAGCAGATTTTTTCATGGTAAGTACTTCAGAGGACCAATGAATCAGTTATACTTAGTGTTTCATAAAAGACTTTAAATCAATTCAGAGCCTATTCTACTTCTATTCAGAGTACAGTCTACTACTCTGGAATTTTATTTAGATATATATTTACACATACATAACACTTTTACAGCTGTAAAAATAATTAGATGGTGATGACAAAGGTGAGATAAATCAGCCATAACTCATCAAAGCTAGTAAATAACATTCAAACGGACCGAAGCAGGTTCACATAGTCCAAATGTAGTGTCAGGACCTTGGCCTTATTCACTGGCTTATTCCCTTGGACTTCAGAGATCTCAGACTGTGGCTGGACACTGCATTTCCATTACATTGAGCATAAGAGAGCCCTGCTCTCCCTCAGTGAAGAAACGAAAGGTGAGGACAAAGCAAAGAACAAGAATGCTAGATAAATTGCTCCTCTGCCCCATCTGTGACTGGGAGCCAAACACTTCACATCCAGTATTCTCTGTTGAACAGGCTGCGATACAGGAATAGGATACCCTGAGCTCCCCCAAACAGTTGAGAACCTGTAAAAATGCCCTTTTGCTGCTCCTGCAAGGATTACCAGCAAAAATTAATTACCAATGAGATTCTGAGCTTTGGCTGGATGGTAGCCAGCAGTTTTGAGTTGCTTATATTTGGGAATCAGTGTCCAGTAGAGCTAGCTAGGAGCATCTCATCATTCCACTGGCTGGCACCTGGTTTCAACCTTCACCAAATAGCAGAGCCTGTATTTGAACATGAGGGTAACATCTTCCCTCTTTGGAAGAGATTTTTGTTGAATGGGCATGTTGAGGATGTGGAACAGTGTCTCACTGTTGAGCTCTTTGACACTGCCTCCTTACAGCTTGCACTGAATGGGGCACAGTATGATACATATTCTCTGACTGAATGGATATTAGCTATGCTTCAGTCAGGATCATATTTCCACTGGTAAAAAGAAACTGCTTGTTACCGGCATGTAGGCACAAAATGTTCCCGATAAATTTCTTTTTCAGTAACAAAAGAGCACAAATTATTTCCTTGATTACATATCAGAAGAAACATTTATTTTTATAAATATGCAGGAGTCAGGTCATCCAGAAACTAACGGTGGCTTTTGCACATGCTATTTTGAGTAGGACTCCTTTTATTTGATAGACTGTTCCCTGCACTTTCATGGTAATCAAGATAAACGAGGTGATTTACTGACTCGCTTGACTTAGGGAGTAGAATTTTGGTGTGGACACCATCAGCAAGAGAAGCTAAGTTGGCTGTAGCTGCTGATCCAGCACTGGCAGATCCCGATAACGTAACCGGGGAGCAACAGCACGGCTCCACTGACCACCTTCTCCATCAAACGGCACAGCGACAGCTGGCCCTGCGGGCACCCAAAGCGTCAGAGCTGTCTTCCTTGCTGCATGGTGATCGTGATCCTACACAGGCACGTGCAGGCTGTGACACAGTTAGCGAAGCGCTCCAGCGTTTGGAAAAACAATCCCTTTTCCACAACCCCTCGCCAACTCCCAGGGTCAGCTTAAAGCACGAGATGTCAGAGCTGCGCTGGTGAGCCAGATCTGAGCTGCACGCTCACCCCACCGCGGCCTCTGGCTCGACAGTTCGCAGGGAGGAAACTCTCCACCCAAACGCTCCCAGCGCGCTGGAGCCCTGCGAACCAGCAAGGTCAGCCCTAGCTCTGAGACTGGTTAAAAAAATGAAACGAAAAACCTCGCCCGCGATAAACTAACTACATGAATAAATTGGGGGTGGGGGCGCATGTGTAAGAGCCTTTCAGCTGCTTCCTAATCAAATAAGTTGTTTCAAAGGTTTGTGGGCGGCTGGAACACAGCTGGAAGCGGAGAGATGTTTAAACGGGGGCACAGGCAGAAATGCTCTGAAACTTGGCACTGCTTTGAACTGGAGGCAGGGGCAGCGAAGTGGAATGGTGGGTCTGGAGAGGAGCTGCAGCGAACAGCTTCCCTGCAGGGTGAGCCCCGTGTGGGGATGGACTTATGCCCTCTGAAGCTGGTATCCTGGTGAAGCTGGATGCCCCAGAGGGAGCTGCCTCCTCCACTCCTACAGCCCTCTCACAACCTGGCTGGCAGGTCAAGCAACGAACCACAGCACCGCTAGAGGCTATATAAACCAGGGGGAAAACATCCATCAGGCAGATACCCTGCTGAGACAGTGAACACTGAGCTGCCATGGCAGAAGGCAATGGAGTAGATAGGGCACCTGGGGAGGCAAGGCTGAGGGGAGTGCAATAGGTGCTACAGCACGGGAGGACAAGCTGAAAGGCACCCGCAGTGACTGTCCCGCAGGCACAGCGAAGAAACCGTCCTGAGCGCTTAACCAGGGACTTGGCTCAAAAGGAATAAAAGGAATGAGATCATATCTGGCGCTGGGCGAGACGGCGAGAGAGACTACATTTTTGAGGACTTTTCTCATGGCAGCATGTGACCTTTTAGAATATCTCCAGACAATAAACTGCTTCTGACTTCTTCAGGGATCCTGACTCCCTCGCACAGGGGCAGGAGGCACGAAGACGTATGACAAGGCAAACTGGCACGGTGGGTTCATGGACAACTGTTGAGCCCCTTGCTCCATGCCACTTCTTGAAATGAGTAGGCTTAACTTTAGATAGTGTGAAGTTACTGTGAAATAAAAAAAACGTAGGTGGGAGAAAGAAAAGGCAGGGGAATATCCACCTCCACACCGTGCATCTGGATTTATATAAATTTTTGTCACAACTACTTAAACAGATGACAGTAGTAAAACAAATTCCTACAGGTTTCTGATATTTTCAGTCCTACCATCGAATTTCTCAGGTCCTTATTAATTTTTCACACATCAAACAGGATTTTAAACAATGAATTTTGGAGGCAGAGCTGCAGTAAAACAAAGAAAAGAACTAAATTTTTTGTTTCTGGTTTTGTTTGTTTGTTTGTCTGTTTTTGAAGAAAATCAATTCTTCTTCTTCAGTGATCCCCAAGGATGGATGCCACACAAAGAGCTACTTGCAGATGTGGAGCACATTTCTTTTAGCAAAGGCTTCCTAAATTAATAGTCTTATCTTAAGCTGGATATTTAAAAGATTTCCAGAACAAATTAATAAAACAATTAAACTGATCATAAATAGATTTCTTATCCCCTTAAACCGATCTGGTGGACTAGTATTCAACAAGCAAAAGTGTTCACCAAATTTTCCATTTACTCACTTTCCCATTCTGAGCATAATCACGAAAACCAAAGCCCTAGAAAAAAAAATCCATACTGGTGAGTTCAAAAATGTGGGCACAGATACTCCAATATCCTCCCACCTCAGTCATGGCCATAATTTACAGACAGGAGCCTACAGAAGAAGATTCCTTGGTATGGGAACGCCAGGGCAAAACAGCAATATTGACTCATAAATGGAACAGCAAGCTGACAAAAGAACAAAACCAGATTGTTAAAAAGAAGAAAATTACTGTTTAAACCTTGCTTTCTATTCAGAGTAGACACATTAAGTCCCTGGATTTCAAAGCTACGCAGTCAAGCCCATTCTAGTGTAATTAAGTTCCTAGAAAAAGCCAGAAAGCTTATTTACTTTTTTTCCATTGAGAATCATTAACTATGCATTAAGAACCCCAGTCACAATACCAAGCCTGGCACAGGCTTGATAAACTAGCTAGACAGAGTCAGCATAGTCTGAAAGCATGTTTAAGTATCTAAAGCCTATTTTTTATTTTTTAAAGAAGTCTAAAGACTTCTGAAAAAAAAAAAATCTGCTCACCAATACCTTTCTCTCTTTAGTGCATAATTTTTCTCTCACACTCCATCTTTTCAGAGATTCTAGTTTCATATACCATATTTGCACTTTCTGCTGCTACTCAACATAAGCCTCAACGATGACACATTCTCTTTTCAGCCGGTTATCAGTGCACAGGGGGGTCTCTGCTTCCAGAGAAGATAGCTCCTGGAATATAGAGGGGATGGCTTTTCACACAGCAATTCAAAACCCACTGAAAAGAGCAGGAAAACTTTTGAGGGATCTTTTCATTCAAGCTCTGATTTTAGGTGAATCACCCACACTACTAGCAAGGTCATCTGGAAGGCAACTTAATTCAATTAGTTTAGTAAATACATTAATCTACCACTCTCTGGTAGTCTGCATAAAAATAGGCATTTCCCAATTCAATTCCCAGTGAATAAGTTTTTACCTCACAGGAAAAAAGAAAACAAAACCAAAACCCCAAACTTTGTCAAGTTGACGTCCTTACTGGCAGTCTCAGCAGAAAAAAACCCTTAGGACTGAGTAAGTATGGATGTTTCACCAGATATTTAACCTTCAGAAGTGGTTCCTCTCCAAGTGAACCCAGCCACAGCGGCAGGGGTAGGGACAAACGCGACTTGCTTGTATCCCCGTTGTACTTCACTCACGCGCGCAGGATGGCATTTCGTCATGGCTGTCAACTCAAAACCTTTCACCAGGGCAACGGGTCACTCAGAAAAAGGAAGGGGGTAGAGAGTGAGAAAGCGAACCTCCAAATGTCAACTGCTTGGTCAGAGAAGTCAAATAAAGGCTGCAGTGCCATTGCCCCTGAAAACTGGATATTCCATAAGCAACAGAATCCATTAGTCTGAACAAATCAGATCTCTTGTGCTACCATATGCACTTATTGAAAAGGAAAAAATAAACTTTGCTTTTTTTAATATGGTAACTTAATGTCCACCTGGTGTGAAACACAAAACACAGCGATTATAGGAATCGGCCCCTGGTGAGGCTAAAATACAGTGAGGCAGAAAGCCAGCAACATAATTTCTTACAGTTTCAGCAGCTCATTTTCCTGAAACGCATTAACTTTAATGGTAGCATGCTGAGGGATAGCTGAGATTTAGCAATGAAAATTTTAAGATACTGAGAAGTTGGCCTCCCTCAAGCTAGCGCACAGAGCAGAGTGACCCACGGCGCCTGCTCCCACCGTGAGAGCAGCGGCAGCGTCTGCTCAGGTGAAGCCTTGGCTTCCAGGGTTGGCCTGGAAAAGAAAAGAGCATCGCTCCGCCAAAGCTCGTTCCAGGCTGACACCCACACAAACAAGCTACTTCTTTCATTAACAATCCATTTTCCCAGTTCTGAGGTTTCATAATGCAGAAGAATAGCACTGACATTTCAACAGCTAGATCCCAGCTAGCAAACGTCCGAAAATTACACTGTAGAGCCTGGTAGTTTACTAAAAAACCTCAATGTCAAAACTGAAAGTACATTCAGTTTAAACACCCCCTGGGGGGGGATTTTATACTAACTACTTTCTATTTCAGACTATTCACTTTAAGCTCAACCAGCAACGCTTCACCACTCATCCAGGAAAGCTCCCATCTCTGCCACCCAATCTCAATCAACCTGCCAAATTAATTACCACCCTGCATTTGTCTATTGCTAAGAGGAGGGAAAAAAGCAAATAGATGAACATAGCAGTGACCCGAGCAGAAATGAATCCTCTGAAACAGAACTAATTCAATCAGTTCAGTGATCTTCTTCCAGCACGACACATTTCACCCACCCGTTCCCCAAGCAGCCCAATTCCCGCGTCTCCTCCAACTGTCCTCGGCAGGGCGCTCACAGGGGCTCAGATGTCTATCCAGCAGCAAACCAGGGATCTTTTCTACTCATCCTTGTAACCACACGGTTTAAAATAAAGAGAAAACAACTGTCACAGAAAATTCACCATGATAATTTCACACTGACATTTACACGCATTCCTGGCCACAGAATACGTGTTTCAGCCAGATAGCAGGGTTTGATTACCTACCTTGAATTTATGGGACCACAGGCACCAAACTTTGGCGCTTTGCTGGCTCTATGACATGAGTAGAGCTCAAAGAGCTGGCAGAGTGAGGCTTCCTCTTTGGTACCCCAGTCAGGCCTTACGGAGAGCTGGCAGGACTAACACGTAAAGAAATGACACAATTTGTGGATTTGAAATCACTGCCAGGAGTCAGACATCAAGCCTTGCGTTAACTTAATTCCTAACCTAGGAAGTACATGCACAAGCACAGCCTCCACATTGGTGACCCTGCTGACTTGAACGGAACTAGTTCAAGGAAACAAGTTACACACGCATTTTAGACTTTCCTCTCCTACAGTTTTAAGTGACAGTCCAGCTGAAATGCATACAATCGGGCCAAAAATTTCACCGCCACTGGAAACAGCACCATTGTTGCCACAGTCATGCTGTCAGACAACGCGTGAAATTCCATACCAGCTGATAACAGCGTGCCCGTGCAGTGAGAATATCAAAAGCTATAGGTATAGGACTGCAACAGAAACACTGACCTCTCCTCTCTCAGTGCACTTCACTTTCCATCGCTTTCCTCTTTACGCAGAACACATTCAGAGCAAGAGCAGAAATGGGAAAGGCAACTCAAATAGGGCAAGAAATGCAGGGTGACAGGCCCACTTGGGGAACAAAGCGACACCGAAAAGGGATCTCTCTTTATTAGGGAGTTTGAATATAAAATCAGTCCCACCTTGCTTTTCTCCTTACCTGATTTTTAACAAGGTCAGTGCTTCCTCAGATGGAAGGCACATCACAAATGGACATCAGTACTGAGAGGTACTGAAATGTGGGTGCCTGCACAGGATCCCTGCCAAGTCAGGTAAAGCTTCAGACACGGCAGCCCTGACAGTGCCCCCTTCGACAGCGGTGCAGAGGAACCGAACACCAACACGCAGAGGCGGGACTCTGAGTAATCTCTAGGCAGGTGCCTACACAGGCAACAGTTTGTCATTCGCACCCATCTGCTGCTCCGAATCACACACACAGATGCTGTCACATGTGCTTTTCCCCATCTGGATTGCAGAGATGCTGAATACAAACAGGCAAAAGCCAGGGAGATGAATGCCGGGCTTGTGCTGTACAGGGGGGAAATCGGCAGTCACCTTCCTCCCCTCTAAGAGGAGTAATTTCAGTGGAGATTTCTAGAAGTCAAAGTAAAAACAGATTTTTCACAATGGCTGCAGGTTTTTTCCATGATTTGAAATCCTGTCTTTCAAACCAGTACGACTCTTTAAAAGCTTTGCTTCTGAGATTTTATTTTTAAAGTAATAAAACCACGCACGCTGTCTTAGAGGGATATCATAAAATACATTCCCTTGCAGCATTGTCTGCCAACATTTAATTCCACATGGTCACCCAAGCCATATTTCCATAGCGTCACAGTACTGCTAACAGCAAAACCAGAGCCCACAAAAGGTGCAGTCTCTATCACAGTGTGAATGATGCACAGAACATACACTATTTAGGGGTGTCACGGTGGAAATGGATTTACCAAATGGTGTTTTAGAGCAAGATGGAAACAGGCAGAGCAGGGCAGAGGGGAGAAGAGCCCGTTCTGGAAGCAGTGACCTCTAAGAAGCAGGCTTGAGAGATGTGCTGATGCCCCGTCTCCTCTGTTTTAGGACCCCGGTTTTGGTTCAGTTAAACTGAGTCACACGAAACCTGCTGAAATATTCTTTGGCAGAAGACTCTCCCATTGAAAATACGGCATTTTGACTAATCTGCCTTTCAAACACAGGCTTCGACAAAATTAAATAGCATTTCCATGGTTAAAAAAAGTTATGTGTCAAAAAGGTCCATCTATTCAAAACAGCAAGTTCTGAAATTTGCTTTCTTTTGTATGAACACTTCCCCTTCCACCATTGGTCCTTTTTCCCCAGATTTTTATTCCTTGTGTAATCTAACTTTGCACGTTGCTGAAATACACTTCTAAAACAAACATTTGAAAAAAGCAGTATTTCCTCTTCTTATGACAAGCTGTTCAGCACTCCCTCAGGAGTAAGAGCTTTCCTTTCTATTAATTTCATTACGATGTCTTCAGCCCCTTCTTTTTTTGCTGAAAAAGTAATATAAGTTCCCTCTTCCTGTGTCCCAAATATTTTTCTTTCATATTATTATGTTCAGCTTGCGTAAAAATGCTATTTTGATTGAGCAGGAGTGTTATTTCAGTAGACACTAGTATACATCACTTTACTCTAATGAGGAAAGTCCAGATGGAAAGGTATTTATAATTCTAGCTACCAAAATAAAAAAAAAAAAAAAAAAAAGGCAAAAAAAAAAAAAAGAAAAACAATGGGAAAAAAAACGGAAAGCAAGAAAGGGGGGGCAGGGATTTTGGTTTACCCTGGCCAATAGGCTTAAAAACCCA
>Ga0181612_132652_pt1 | contig 26435 bp, 15 predicted proteins | sample HoacroProtozoa21_FD_119630 | JGI IMG/M metagenome (GOLD analysis project Ga0181612, IMG submission 119630) | Hoatzin crop microbial communities from Cojedes, Venezuel. Combined Assembly of Gp0051906, Gp0051904, Gp0051908
AAAAAAAAAAAAAAAAAGAACAGACCTCCTTCTGCTTATGAGGGATTAAAGACCCTGTTTTCGTATAGTAATAACTCTCTATCTAAGTGTGTAATTCCAGTGATGTGTTAACTGTTTTGTGCTAACTGATGTGTTCCTTTGGAGCATGTGTTTGTCATTTTAGTGGATAGGAGAGCAGAGTCCGTTGTTATTAGAGGCTGATGATCTGTGGTATTACATGATTACTATTTGCAAATAATGAAAACCTGTCAAATTTGTAATTGTTTCACAGCAAAATCTATCTGGCTTGTAGGCAAAAGCTAACACTGCAGTGATTCATATTAACATTTGCTGGATGTGTTTGCTAGAGCGAACTAGCACTTAGGCACTACTATATATGCATGACAAACTTGACAGTGCACAAGATCAGAGTGCTTTAGCTGCAAGTTTGGAAAAAAGGCCTGGTTTTGTGAGGAGCTTAGTGGCTTCAGTGGGAGTTGAAATTGTTCACTTTTTAGGAGTCACTTAAGCTCTTAACAATTGGCTCTGGCTGTTTTTGTAGAGAGGTGGTGTTTTTTGCAGTTTCCTATCCTGCTTTACTTTGAGACTATGCTATGCGAATGTAGAAATATAGGTACCTGCTACATGGAAAGGTCATTTGTAGCATCATCTGGTATGAAGCTCTGCGCTGTAGAGGTGGAGAAGTGCTGACAAAGGCAGGTGCATATCAGAAATGCATTTCACGTTAGAAAGAAGATGCTGTGTACTCCACAGTAGATGTAGAATCATCTTTGTCATTATCATCATTCATACAGAGAAGATCTGTCTAGGTGGAACTGGCAAGCATAAGCTAGAAGCAGTACTTAGGTGTTGCTTAGAGTGAGGAAACACTGAGTGTATGTGCTTTGTGTTGCCTAATGACATTCCCAGAAAATTCGTATGCAGTGCCCTGGTCCTTTAAGACAGAGAATATTAGCCATTTTTTTTCAAGGTTGGACATTCCTACTGTATGTGTCACAGCACAAGTTCTGGGGGATCATTAACCAGAAAGACACTGGTATCCTTATGCAGTGGCTCATGTCGGCTGATGAAGTCTAGTAAATTTGATTGGATCTTAAATGATTTGTGGATCAGCTATTGTGTAACCTGCAGTTTGCAAACTTCCCTGAAATCCGTGTAGCTGCACTTTGAACTTACAGATCATTCTAAGGTGCTTGCATAAGTAACTCGTACTAACACACAATATCTTATTTGCAGTGTAGCTGAATAGCTTTATGTATATAAAGTTAAATTAGTGAATAATGAAAAAGCTATGTGCTTGTATGAATGACCATTTTTTTCTTTAAAAAGTTACCTGCTCAGTATTGTTACCTTTCTTGTGAACTTGGTGCAAGAATTCTGCTTGGAATGATGTGAAACACTGTGTAAATCTGTTGTGACAAAACCAGACAAAATCCAAACAACATTTAAAAGATTTCCTATAAATGAGTACAAGGAGATGCAAAACCAGGCAGAACCTTTGTATGATGTCTTGTTTTCTTCTTTTTACTTTTCCATCTGTTTTGTGCATATTATTTCAGTGTAAGTGACCTCAGTACATGCCTCATCAAGTGTAGAAGCAGGTTATGACCTTGAAAATTATGTTTTTCCCCTGCTGTTTCTATTCCAAGAAGAGTATCCTGTGCTATGACAGATAGAGTTAGCTGCTGATGGTATGCCCATCCATCTTTTTCATGGGGCTATGGACTCCATCAAATCTGCTTGCTGCTCAAGAGCTGATACTCTGGTGTGTGGAGAGGAAACCTTTGAGCAAAGAATTGTCCAGTTCTCCCTTATGTTGATCCACTGATCAGGATAAACTTCAGCCCTTTGAAAAGTTTTTTCTTAATTTTGTCTGATTTGTAGCCCTCTTTCCCACTTCCTGACTGCTCTATGAAAATCAAAAGAGGGAAATTACACTTTAAAGAGGAAAATAAATTGAATCTGCACAACGTAAGCAGGTGGGAAAACTAGACTGCTCCCCTACCTGGGTTCTTTCACCAGGTTAATCTTAGTTGTTACTTCAAGGTCAAGAGGGGAGAAGTCATTCAGAGAGGAATACAGTTTTTGACTGTCACATATTTATGGTATGTGGTATGCCTTCAGCAGACTGGAAGTGATGAAACATTACTTGATGACTCAGTATTGAAATAACAACTTTGTTTTCTCTCTGTGTTTTAGGTATCAGTTTTTCTTGCAGGTCAAGCAAGATGTTTTACAGGGCCGTTTGCCTTGTCCGATCAACACTGCAGCACAGTTGGGAGCATATGTAATTCAGTGTAAGTTCTTCTGGTCAATAAGAGAGCTTATTTCTTTTAATCCTGCATTATGATTAATTTTAAGTGGTGACTGAAGACTTCACTAACACTTTATGCATTCATTTCAAAACAGAACAAAACTAACGTGACTGATTTCAGCTAGAGATCTGTAAATAGATGACCATTCTGAACAGATAATGTAGATGCAATATAGAAGTTCATGTAAAGAAGAAACTAAAAGTCAGTCTGAAGACTCTGCCAAACACTGTTTGCCTTGCTGAGGAATATCTTATCATGTACTTAAGACTTTATGATGTGCTCTGGATTGTGTGTAGAGTGTGACAAAACCTTCACCAGGAGGTTAAGAGATTCGATGGGCTCTTGGTAGCTTCCAGCCAACTAAGTCTGTCAAATAAAAGATTCTTTCAAAAATTACATTATGTCAATATGAATGCGCCTATGCTTGAAGGGAGGATTTGTTTTGACCTGAAGTGAAGAATTTTAATTCTATCTGTCATTTATCTGCATTTACCTGTCAGTAGTTAGCTTTTCAGAAGTGGATGCTATATCCTGCACACTTGATAGAACTAGCAATCAATTAGAAAGGAGCTGTCTGTCTACCAGTCAGTGATTTCTTTCACATTAGAGCTCGAGCTCTGTATTCAAACACAACTGGTAACCAAAAATGACGTGATGAGCCGTGCTGGGACCTGTATCTGTAATTTATTCTATGTTAAATTTAGATTTCTCATGAGTGATACGTGTTAAGCAAAGATTATGTGTATTATTGGTATTCCAAGTGTGACTCAACAACACTTAATACAAGATAAAAAATAGTCCTCTTTTCATTTCCACTTTAGAATAACAAAGCAAAATAACTTGTATATGAAGTGGGAGTGGGCTTTATACAGAATTCTAGTGTTTCTGAAAAGCTAAAATTTCAGGTGGTTTTTATTTTTGTACAATTAGTTTTAACTTCATTTTGCTGTCTAAGAAATGTGGCATGTCATACTTTGAAAAACTGTTTTCAATGCACATTTCACTTTATTGGCATACATGCCTTCCCTGAAAAAATACTGCATGTGTGAACTAGGAAAATATGTAATGATGGTAACATCTTAACTGTATTATGAGAAATGAGTAAAAATAAATTCTTGTCCATTAGTCATTTTGTAAGGTGGTTAGAGTATGGGGACTTATTGTTTTGGTATAACATCCTCTTCCTGTGAATCTGATCTCAGATGTTCTATTGAAAATCAATGAGGAAGCTTATATGAGAGGAGACTTAAAGCAAGGCAAAGATTACCTACAGTGGGTTAAAGTTAGTCCTGGCACCAGCAAGCATATATTTCCATTGACTCTGTAAAAAGCTTTGTTCTTTTATTTGGGGCCTGCAGTTGTTCAAAGACTGTAAATACACCTGAGAAATGTCTGTGTCCAATACTGAAATTATGAACCCAAAGCATCAGCACTGAGGTCAACAGCCTTTCCAAGGGTGATGTGCCAGACTGTGCTTTTTGCTTTTCTACACTGACATGAAGTGTGTTTGTGGGAATTCAGTAATAGCAGAGAACCTCTGCTTCTGTAATGACATCAGTGGTGTCTTTCCTAGTGGAGTTTGCATCTGCCAAGATACGGAGGAGGACCTGCAGCCATGTGTTATCCCAGAGTCCTCTACCCACGTCCTGCTCCAGCCATGGGCCCTGCTTTCACTGTTCAAATTGTGCCTGGGTGTCATGTTTGGTCTCCATGCAGATCCATCCTTAGCACATGTAGCATTTTCCTCCTTTTGTGGTCAAGACTGCAGACCATGATAGTAGTGGTGGTGGAAAAATCGTTACCCATGGCACAGTTTGCACAATATGCCAATTTTCCTGTGGGAAATGCTCGTCCTGTTGCTACTGTAGTCATTCCTTTTCTTATTCCTGCTATGGGCAAGAACTAGATCCTTTTTATGGAGATTTTTTAGAGGAACTTCTCAACATCTCTACTGAGCAGATCGCTGTCTTGTTCTAGAAACATCATTAAATTCGGGAAAGAAACATGAGTTACTAGATGAGTGTTTTTCTTCTTGGCTCTTGAAGCCTCCTTTGGGCTGTGCCCAGGTTAGTGGGCATTGGATAGAAACCTTCTGTTAAGTTTTTCTCAGAGAAGCCCAGCCTACGCAGATTTTACTTAGTTATTAAAAAATTGAAGTACTGAGTTTCTCAGATAGACGCAATTATAGTTAAGATCAGCAGAAGTGAGTTCTGACCAAGGTGCATATTTATTTTATAATAGCATCGCAACAGCTAAAATGTTGTGACTAATGTATGCAAATTCAAGGTTGTTTCAAAGAAAACTGTCAGCTATTCATGACGCTCTTAAAGAAAATTATTTTTGAAAATTATTTTTATTTTGAAAGTGAATTTAATGTTCAGGAAATATATCGATATTTTATTGAAAAATTAAGTCTTGTGTTTCCTCACAGGAAACAACGCTTACCCTTAGAAGGGCATACCTCTAGGTGTCCCAGGATACGTGTCTCTATTTGCGTTCCCACACTGACATTTGTGTTAGGAGTCCCAGCAACAAGACGGATCAGTTCTGATATTCCAATAACTAGACCTTTCTGCTACATTTGTTTTACATATGCTGCCAAATATATATGTCGTCAAATTTCAACTTTGCCGACTTGGACAAAATTATATCTAATCCTGTAGAAGTGGTAGATTTCCTGTCAAAACCTCTAGCTCTTTGAACCTTCCATTTCTCTTTTCAAATGACTAAAGACATGTTTTCGGGTTTTATGTACACTAATACGAACAGTTCTGTACTGTCTTTGATATTTTTAACTGACAGCCTGGTAACTTGACAGTCAGTTGGAAAGAGGTGGCTTGGCACCAATAGATGGATTATAGAACGTATATTTTGTTTAACATAAAGCCTTGGAAGGAGGTGACTTTTCTCTTTTTCTTGTGTCCTCTAGCTGAGCTGGGGGACTATGACCCATATAAGCACACTGCAGGTTACGTCTCGGAGTACCGCTTTGTTCCAGACCAGAAGGAAGAGCTGGAGGATGCCATAGAGCGGATACACAAAACTCTGGTGTAAGAATTCAGTACTGTTGGGAACTTGGCAGGTAACACCAGATTTGGAGATGCTTGGTAGGTGGGGAATGGAGCAGCATGTGGTGCAGAGTGGAGGTGTGTAGACCCAAGGAAGTAATACAGAGCATCCAGTTGTGTCCCTCAGAAACAAAAAAAAATTTACGTAATTCGAGGTGTCTCTTTAGGAACCAAGTAGGACAGTAACTGGAAATACAATGTCTGTCAGACCTAGATACGGGTGTTTCAGCGGTTCTAATAGTGCTCGTATTTCCTCTTAGTTCTGTTAAAAAGAATGAAATATAAATCTGTGAGATCCGTTCCCTGTTCCAGGACAGATTTCCTGTGTAATTTTGGACAAATTGCTTGTTATGCCCATGCCTCAGTCTACTGTCTGTAAAATGGGGATAATAACATTTCTTTCCTTTGTACTGTGTATTCAAATGCACTCTTAGGATAAAACCACTTTTAATCTAATAATGTACAGCACTTAGTACAGTGAAGCCTCTATTTTCTTGCCAGATCCTTAGCTGGGGTAATGAAGGAGTGCTTGTAGCAACCTGCACAAATCTTTGTGGGAGCAGCTCACATTGCAGGAGGTTCCAGGAAAGCAGTTTGTATGCCCATGGTTTATGTGATAATCTCAGTTGCAACATCTGCGTGAATTAAAGAGACAGTTTGGTTTTACGAGCATGAAGTCCTTTCATTTTATTAACCAACACATCTTACATAAAACATACTGGCAGTGGTCAGTATGAAGGATTCCACTGTAAAGGAGAACATATGATTTGTAAGAAGAAAAGCAGCACCTAGAAACAGAGTCATCAGGCAGCACTGAATAACACAGGGCATTCAAAGTGCAGGTTTCTGGACAAAAATCAAACAAACTCCAAAACTTTTTGTGTGACCATAAAGCAATGGAAACACGGGGTATCTGGTGGGCCAAGAAAGAATTTTGGTTTAAACTGAACAAGGCACTACAGAAGTTCACGGGCATTGAAGCTGTGCCTGATAACATTACTTATGTATGAGAAGGAACTGAGAAGGTGGGAATAAGCTAGAGTTATGGGACATGGCAGGGGCAACTGTTGAAGAGATTGCAGGAGGAGAACGTTAGGAGCACTGCAGACAGGACAAAGGAGAACTGCGGAGCTCTGAAACATGTATGTCAACAGACCTGGGAGATTGATGCAATCCCAACTTAACCTTCATAAAATTTGGAAAATACAGATTTGTTTTTATAATAGAGACTGCAAAACTTCAATTTTCCATCTTCCAGTTGTTGGAATAATTATCACCTTGGATACAAAACATGTGAGTTGTACTGTCATTGACATTCTGGATAATCTCTGCCTGATGGTGGATCCCAAGATGCTGCTTTGGGAGTCAGCTGATTTTCTGTCAGCCTGCAATTTGTGCATACGATGCCTTCTCTTGATTACTTGTCAGTGGAGTGGGAAGCAAAACTGCAGCAAGGACAACCAGGAGATGGACTGGAGTGCCCAAGAGATAAGCAAAGCAAGATAAGAACTATTAACCTCTGGCCCCAATGGTGCTGTCAGTGCTTGAGAGAGGAACAACAACAGCAACAGAGAGAGGAAAAACATAGCAATCTCAGAACATAATTTCCAGTAAAGAAGGCAGAGCCAGAAAATGTTCCTGTGTCAATATAGCTTAAATACTGGGTTCATTGGCAGCAGCTGCATAAGTAGTCTTCTTACAGAGGAAGTTTTAACTCTACACTGTCTCCAGGCGTACAAAAAATATATAAAAGATCCTCAGTAATTCAGAGCCACTTTTTGTCCCACATACTCTTTTTTAGAAAAGGCCTTCTATGTATGAATTACTTTCAGTGAGATTAGTTTTAGACTGAAGTACTCCTGGTGTAAGAGTAGCAAAGGCCAAACCACCAGTCACCAGTGTGAAAACACTGCAAGTCAGAGAGATTTGGCTTCCCAACCAGCTGTTCCAAATATTAGACCACAGTGCCTTCAGAAATGGAAAACGTGAAATTGGTTTTGAAAATAAAACATATGCCAGAAGTTCAACCATATGTAAAGCCAAGATAAACATTTACTTGCTTATCTCCAAGTTCCATGTTCCTGGTAAGTGTAAAGAAGCTTGTTCTGACAAATCCAAGTTAGGTGCAATTGTGATATAAGCAGTAAGAAACATTTTATGAGTATGCTCATCATACCCTTTGTCAAAGCAATGTAGAGATAATCAGAGCTAGCCATCTTGTATGTACATCTAGATTTCTTGATTCTCTTGCTGTAATGAAGCCATGAATGAAAGTTCTCCTGTAACTGGAGTCTGTGCCAGTTGTCATATTGACCTGAGCTGTCTTGTTCTGGGAAGAGAGTTTGTTGTTGAATAATTACTTCTGTGTGGTTGCCTGACTGCCTTATAGTAGTTCATGCATTACAGAGAACCTTACTACAGGTCCTTTTGTGAAGTAAAAAAGTACAGTTTCTTTCTGTTCCAGAGGTTGGAAACGAAGTGAAAGACAGTCTGTGTGGTTCAACATCACAGAGGTTGTGTTTGAGAAACGAAACTTGAAATGGATTGCTATGTACCAGGCCACTGATACTAAGCAACCTTCATTCCTCTCTCTCAAATTTCTGTAGTCATTAGTGTAGTAAATCAGATTAACACCCATTTGCCTCAAAAGGTTTATAACCTTGAAGATGATATTCAGAAGCTGAGGGAAGAGTGGCTGAGAAGAGGAGCAATAACTGTCTTAATGCTGTCTGTGGTGTTTTTGTATACTTACTGATCTAAAGCTCTGATAAAGCTCTTTGCTGCTGTGTTGCAATTAGGTGCTAGGGATTTAGCAGCATCAGAAAAGAGAATGGAACTAAGGTGTACCCAGAGCTAGTTCAGCCCGCCTGTCATCATCAGCGCTGCCAGCATAGGCTTATGCACAGGTGATAGTGGTCTCTTTAGTTAAGAAGTTTGAAGCAAGAGTGGCTGAGGACAGACCCCAAATTATCTCACGTACTGGAGACATTTTAGGGACAGGTTTGTGATTTGGAAGAACTTCTTTATCCTTTCTTGAGCCCAGCATGGAAGTGGGGGGATTTTCTGCAAGATGGCAGTGGCACTGTGCCTTACTTCTGCTAATTATATCCAGATAAACTGGTTTTGGTTTCAGGTTCTCTCTCAGGTTTTTACAATGCACAATAGCTATTCAGACATTCACTCAGGATGCACTTTTTTGAGCAAGTGTCTAAATCAAATAAAGTGAGGGAAGTCAGAGGTGGGGAGCAGTGCTGACTACATCAAGTCTCTGCAGCCTGCCTACTGTGGTTGTTGTCCCATCTATAAACCAGCACGACAGTCCCGAGGTCAGGTACCAGGATGAGGTGACGTTATGTTGTCATGCACATCTGGAGGGGCAAGCAGTGGCTTCAGGGCTTACACATGAGGAAGCAGACACTCGTGGTGCTGGAGGAGGGCTAAGATCCTTCAGTGCAAATCGGAGAGCTTGCATCGGCCCTCTGACGTTACCTGTTCTAGACTGCAGCAGAGCTGGGACTAACGATGATACTTGGCAAGTCAGTGGTTCATGCATTTTGAATCGATATTACGTGCTGTCAGTGGGGCATAAGGAAAGTGAAAATGCTGCTGATGGTCAGTTTTGAGAGTAGCTTTCAATGTTCTTTAGGGCCATCACTGGCACTGAGGTGCTCTTTGTCCATCTAAACGAACGGTGCATGTCAGCTGCGTGGCTGCTACGTTGCCTGCTCTGTCATTACTGACTGCAAAGACTCTTTTAGTTTTGAGGTGTATTGTCAGGTTTCATGATGCTGAGGAAAGTTTGTGTTTTCATACATGGGAAAAATTAAACACTTACCTTTTGTCATGGTGGGAATTGTTTCAGTGCCTGACATTTCCCTCTTCCCTTTGTGTTCTGTCTTCTCCACTTGCATTTGGGAGGACTTCTTCCTCTGGCTTCCATCTGCTTCCTTCAGAAGCTCCAGCACACATCTTTACTTCCTTTAACTTTTTGGCAAATACATTCTCTTATAAATCATGTATTATTGTGAAAATATTTATAAGCACACACACACTTAGAGACAGGTGAGAACAGTGGGATGAACGCATCAGCATTTTTCTTAGTATGATCAGTAAAGGAACACTAACAGGAGTATTTAAATTGTTATTGGATTCTAGCACTAATTCAGTAATGGAGTAATCTGCTTCGCTCAGGACCGATATTTAGCCTTCCTGGGAACTCAGTAAGACAATATAGCTCCAGTGAATGTATGCTTACATTTCTGAGAGCTACCAGCAAGATTTTTAAAAAAATCAAGCTGTGTAGTAAATTTTTATAGCAGAAGTGGATAAAAGGCATGTCAGATGTGACAGTGCTGGTGTGCTGAATATCCAGTGTTCTGCATATTCTGAATACAGAGATGAATCACAGATCTACTGGGAAATCCACCTCTTGAAGAAAGGGATTTCTCTTAAAAGCTTCAGGTCTGCTGCGTTTCCAGGACTCCTTGGAAAGAAGGGCCAACACCTGAAACAGTATCAGTGCTGCTACGTGGATAAGATGGGCTGAAGCAGCCCATCTCACAGATACAACGAAGGCATTTTAAATACCTATACTAGGGCATTCATGCTGGCACTGCTGTTTCATGTCTTTAACGTTGGATTTTTTTTTACCTCATCAAGCATAACATAAATTTTCCTGGCGGAAAGTAGCTGCTAGGCTGGAGAGAATGGGGAGACAAGAGGCAAGAGTGTGCGTATTGCAGGACTTTTCCAGGTCTGGAGTCAAAATGTTGAGCTCTGCTTCATGCCTTGAATTTGAAAGGTAGCAAATGCAGTGAAGTATTTCCTCAAGAGAACAATCACAGGGTGAAGCAGGAGATGCATCTTTACAGAGTGTCTCGCTCTTGTATCAATGGCAATTATAAAGGGAAGAACAAATTAAATTCTGAGGATAAGTCTGTTGAAGGCTTTGAATTTATTTAGTAATTTTGTTCTTTTTGAAAATAAATCCTTGATCAGTAATGTCAAATATGTTCCTAGTCAGGTTTTTCCTCACCTGTTTTCCCCTATTGTTTCCTACCACCATGCAGCTGATGATAATTCTTAACTGATGAATAGATATTTGCAGATAGGAAGGCAAGCTGGAGCTTTGAAATGGGTAATCTCATGAGACAGACTCCAAACTTTGTTTTCACAGTAGCAGACTTGAGTATTACCAGTTGGTGTGACTTCCTGTAGGCAAGATTTTGTGAAGAAAGGAAGATTTTATCTGAAGTCATGAACCCTGCTTGCAGAATCCTATGTAGCTTCAGCATTGCTATGAGGAAGTAGTAGCCCAGTCAATCATCCCATTCCTGCTTTATTAATAATCATGTAGTTATTCAGAAAAAAAGTTATTTTGCATATTCGAGCCTAAAAATAAAATGTCTGAAATTGTTTATGACAGCAGGGAAAAGATTAGCCACTGTAGTAGGCATACATTGTATATATGATAGCATATATCTGTGGTAGGATCTGACAGCAGAGAGTTTCGTATAAGTTTGTGCCTACTGTCGAGTCTCACTTGGGGCGAGCAGAAGTACAGTGCTGAAAGGATAATGACAGTCTAAACAAATGGTAGGAAGGGTTGCATACCTGTCCAGCAAACTGTACTCATTGATACGATCTTTTTTAATATATTGACTGGAAGTGCAAAGTTCTTACACAGGATTTTGTTTACAGGGGTCAAGTTCCTGCTGAGGCAGAAGTGAACTACTTAGGGGTGGCCAAATCCCTGGAAATGTATGGAGTGGATCTCCATCCTGTTTATGTAAGTATTGTTTAAATATTTTAAACTTGGTAACAATGAAAAAGAAATCTTGTACTAATGTGGGGGGGGAGTATTTATATAGTTTAGTTGTCACAAAATAACTTGAAAGGTAATACTGTACTTAAGAAATGCAAAGGAATACGTACTTACAGACTGGGGGGATTCAGTCATGCATATGTGTAGAAGCCTAATGGTTTTCAGATGAAAGTCTGTGATTGTATTACATCTATAAAAGACAATCAGTTATACTCTGGAAAAAACAATTAGATAGATAAGAAGTAATGAGTGTGTCAGGAGAGATGAGAGAGGGTCATAACCTCTGTCTTTGACACAAGAATTTGCACATTAATCTTGTGTAAATAGTAGCAAGTGTGTCCTGAAACCTTTTCAATACCATTGCAAAAACTAGGGTGGGATAGCAGCAGTGTGTCTGTTTTTTTAAAATATTCATTGTGAAGGTTTTGCTAGAGACCCAGATTATGCTTCCAGCTTTTCCTCTGCTGTATTATGCAGCGTTGTAAGTTGTCTGTATCACCTCAGCAAAAGCCTCCACTTCTTTTGTAAAACAGCATTGATGTTGGGATTGGATCCAAGTCATCACCTGGAGGCTATGTGCTCCTGGTGGAAACATCATTCTATCTTGTTTGAATAATTGTGCTTGTGGCAGGTTTTTTTTGAATAAAATAAATCCAGAAGTTCAAACGGGGAGTTGTAATGTAGATTGTTCACTGAATTAGATGTCAGTACTTTGTAGAATTACTTGAAAGAAAATCAAGAAATCAAGATACTACTAGAAGATTAAGTATGTATTTCCTGCTGAAAATTGTGTAGCCTGCAAAATGAAGTATTTTTTTAATGCACCCTGTGGCTTAATTAAATTTGTATCTTATGCTCTCTGCCCCTCCCACCCGTAGAAAGCTAGGGGAGTTACTGGAACAAGATTCAACATGATACAACAAAATTGTGTTAAATTAGCAGAGCCTGGAATTTTTTTTTTTCTCGTAGCTTGGTTTTGCTGTGCAGTGAGATCCCTGCTTGGGTAATGAGGGGTGAGTTGTCATATGCTCAAGTTTGGCCTATGAATATCATCGTTTAAATTACAACAGCAACAGAAGCCCTCATTTGAGACTGAAGCTGCACACATGAAAAGATGTAGTTCTTTTCCTCACTTGGTCATATTAAAAGTAAAGTTGCCTTTAGCAGTTGGTTCACTGAGGAGCACAGGCAGAGCTCAACAGATGCGCTTGAGCTTTCTCACATCAGTAGTCACACAGAAGGACAGTTTATAGAGTCAGTCCATCTCATAGTTGACGTTTTCTGCAGTTCGTGCTGTGCTGGTTTAGAGCTTGCAGGGCTCTTCCTCATTGCCTCAAGTAAGCAGATGGACAAGCTTTTGCAGCTGACTTTCTTTTGACCTTATGCACTAAGATTTATAGAATCATTAAGGTTGGAGAAGACCTCCAAGATCATCAAGTCCAACCGTAAGCCTAACACCACTGTGCCTGCTAAACCATGTCCTGAAGTGCCACATGTACACATTTTTTGACCACCTCCAGGGGTGGTGACTCCACCACTTCCCTGGGCAGCCTGTTAAGGTTTGCACTCTTTCAAGTGTAGGGCACATCTGTGGAGGCAAAGGCCTCGTGCCACTGGGCACCAGGGTTTCCACCCTGTTCTCTCCCAGCACAGTTTGTGATTTGGATAGTGACCTGAGAAACAGTTTCCTGTGGAGGAGATGATGCACGCGGCTGTTCTTTGCATGTTGCTACCCATTCTGAATGAAAAAATGCTCTGAATCTCTCAAAGGTGCTACTTCCCTTGGTAGCAGTATGCAGGTCATACTATTTTAGGAGGGATAATGCAGCTGTGAGGTTATATTATAGTAGAATAGGTCAGAAAATCAGCTGAAAGTTAGGATGTCTGTTGCATTCACATTTGAATAGAAAGTCGAGTTTCTGAATTTTAGCCATTTGCCGAATAGCTAAAAGGAATTCCTTTAAAAAATAAGTTATTTTTGTTTTTCACCATGGCATGTGTAATCTCCCATTCTTTCCCTCACTGCCATTCATCCTTGCCTCTATGCCTACAAGTTCTTGTGTAGGAGTTTTCAGCAGTAGATCAAGAACTATTTTCTCATTTGCATAGAGAGTGAAACAGTACGTTCAAGTCAGTCATCAGGCTGACTTCCAGACTAGACCCCACTGCCACAGTGATACAGCTTCCATCTGTGTGAATGACATATGCTTTTATTTTCTAGGGTGAAAACAAATCTGAATATTTTTTAGGATTAACACCCACAGGAGTTGTTGTCTACAAGAGTAAGAAACAAGTAGGAAAATATTTCTGGTATGTATAATTTAAATGTGCGGTCTGTGCTAAAACAATAATAATATTGTATGGAAATGTGTGACTTGTGATATCTATTTGAACGGCTAAATGTATGAATTTGAAAAAACTGTACTTGATATACCTGATCTTTGTAGGGATTATACAGATTTTATTTTATTTTTTATACAGCCAGTTCTTTAATAGTTCAAGTATTAAAAAAAATAGTTCAGCTTTACCATACCGATCTTGAAATGTGTAAATACTGCTAATTTTCTGTTGATATCTGGTGTATACCTGAAAAAAAAAAATAGCTGTGAATTCCTTTTTGTCTTTATATGTAAATATATACAACTTTGTATTTTATTATGCATAATTAAAGGCTCATGAAGTTCTGTCTGTCTTTTTTTCCAATATTACAGGCCTAGAATTACGAAAGTTCACTTCAAGGAAACACAGTTTGAGCTTAGAGTCCTGGGAAAAGATGTAAGTTTTTATTTAAGCCTGAAAGGGGGAAAAAAAAGTAATCTCAGTCTAATGAAGGGGAAAATTTTGTGTGTCCATCAAAGTCTAATTTATTTTATTGAAATTTACTGCAAGAAACCATCAAAGTGAAACTAATTTTATTGATAGTTACTGCAAGAAAATTACCTTATCCTCAAGTGTAGTATGATCCTGATGGTGCTTGCAGTTTCATTAAATGAGGAGTAGGAAGCAAGATTTTCTGATCACGTTTTGCAGGCAAGGGGAGAGAACTTCAGCAGAACAGTACTGAAGTAGGAATTTTATAGCAAACCTATATCTTTTTATATCGTGCTCTGTAAATTAGAGTAGACTGCTTCTGCAGTGCCTTGTGTATGTTGTTACATAGTGCTTTTAAACTAAGTTAAATCTACAGGGAAAGCTAATATTAACCAAAATGTGGGTGGAGGAGAACTCAGAAAGCTGTTAGGCACCGGTAGTTCTGTAGCTTGGAAACAGCATCAGCCACATAGGATAGCTCGAAACATGTTCCTTAGGGTTTAACCTCATTGTGCTGTTAGACCATTTGAGAGAAAATAGTGTTGGTTCCAGTGGAGCAAGGATAGCAGGTTGATAGCAAGATAACAGGTTTTAAGATAGAGTCAGTGGTAAAAAGAGAAGGGTATTTATTACCTATGAAGCGTGTGGGGCAGGGGAGGAGGAGAGTGTTGAGGGTGTCGAGAAAATTATGAAATGTAATACAGCAAATAGTTACAGTCAGTCTGTGATTTTTGGTATCTGGTTGAGTTGTAAGTTTCGGTTGCTGGGTTGTTTTCTGAAAATACTTTGTAGATGTCTTTGGAATAGCAGGAATGAAAGTTTACGGTTTTGAAGAAGTATTAACCTGCTGTCAGTATTCCCTTTTACTGATTTTCTACGCGTATTCATTCATGTATGTACTGACTGTTAGTCTCACCCATGATTTTTCAGTGAGGCCATTTGGTACATTTGGTACATTCTGGGAAATGTAAGTGTACCTCTGTCTCGTTGTCTTGCTTCTGTTGTTGACAGCATTTCTTGTGCCTCTGCAGATGTATTGGCAAGTTTTGCTTTTGTTATTCCCTGTGGTTTGTTTCTGTTTGGTGTGGTGATCTTTGGGAATTTTATTTCTGATGGTGTGTTTGTTGAAATCGGAGAGTTGTTTCAAGGCTGGGGGTAGGTTGGGAAAATTTTTCTCAGTGTTTCATGTGAAGGGTGAATGCCTGTACGTGTATAAACAAGTCCGAGTTTGACTTAGAGTGAATTGCATTGAAGTGATGCTGTAGTTTCTGTCTGATGCCACATATGTATAGTTTTTGTCTGAACCTTGTGGAATTGATAAGGTTTAATATGCTGAGCAGAAAACCTGGAAGCTTTGGAAAATGTACTTGAGACTGTGAATGTTGATGGCTGGTGAACTCTTAGTATTGTAATTGTAAGGCAAACACTTTGACAGCACTTAGTAATTTCAAGTCTCAACAGGTACTTTTAGGAAATCGTTCAAGAGAACAGTAAGTACAAGGGTGTGTACCATCGTTAGAGTCTCCTTTGCAGCTAATACTCATTTGAAATACTTCAATAGTGCCTCATATCCTAACAAGATCAGGAAAGGCCAAAATGGCCTAGAAAAATCTTCCTTTCCCTTTTTTTAAACATTCTAGTGGTGTTACTTTGAGCAAAATCACGTATTGGAATAAGTAAACAGTAGCCTTAGTCTCTGGATTAAAGCCATTTTAACAAATTATGCTGTTCTGCACCTAGAGAAGGAAAAGCTCATCAGTGTATTTATGTGATTGTATGTTCCAATACTCCTCAAAACTTAATTCACAGACTTCTTTTATTCCTCTGTTTTTTGGAATAAATGCTATCACTTTGTCCTTCCATGTGGGACAGGAATTTGCAGCATGTGGTGGGAGAGTAAAAGTGACATTTTTACTTCATCCTAGCTCCTGGGATATCACTTTACAGCCAGGGAATTAATACTTTCCTTGTTTCAGATGTAGTATACCAAGTCTGGAACGTGCTATATGTCTCCAGTTAGAGAGAATGCCAGAAAAGATTCAGGAGAAGAGAAAGTGGAGACTTTCTCATGTCTTAGACGGAGATTTATGGCATATAGCAAAAGAGTTAACATCATGTAATAGGAAGAGTGGATTATTTCTGAGTATATTGAGTGCTTTATGTGAATCACGTGTTCTATATTGTAGTGAAAACTCTGTGCAGGTTGGATTTTGGTTTGTGTTTCCACACACTAACTACCTTTACTCACACTGATGGACGGGTACACTTGCTCATCACAAGGAAGCTGTTGGTGCTTTGAGTACTGATGCTCTTCCCCTGCATGGAGTTACTTGTGGCTAACTTCTTTGTTTGCCCTTTCGATAAATTTGTCTGAGATTTTTTCAAGCCTACTAAAAGAGTTTAAATGTACACTTCCCACTAATGGGGTGGAAGTGGACATCCTGATCTCTTTGACAGATGGCAGACATGGCAGTCCAAATGTACAGGTCTGTGTCCTTAGGCTACCTCAAAAAATACACTGTGGGTGCCAGTGTCAGCCATATTTATGACTGCTGAGTTGGTTGTTTGCATTGGTTCACTTTTTGTAAACTTTATGATTTACTGCGCAGAAGATATTTATGCTTACTTTCTTATAATAAAGTAAGGTGCTTCACCTTTCCTGTTTTGTAGTGTAATCTCTTGTACTTCTTCACTATCTCTTCCGTGAGAATGTTTCCTGTATGATTAACTTCTTTATATTTTTCCTGCATACCTTTTGCTATTGTGTGCACACATGACCATTGGTATTTTGGTTTTATCTTTCACCGCTTTGCTTGTATTATGTTTTCTCCCTAAGGCTATTGCTATTGCCCCTTCGTAAACAAAATACTGCCCTTAATATTTGGCCATCTGTGACTTATCCTGACATGTGAGACTAATGACCTGGACCAGCTGACAGAAACTCTTTTGCAGTTGTGTTAATCATTGAATCAGTATTTCATTGTCCCCTGAGTGGACCCATGCTGTGAATTCTGAGCCAGAAGCATGTTAGGCTCTCGGTGAAACCTGTAAGTATCGGCATGAAATTAGGAACCCTTTCCCTGCAAGAACTGCATGGAAGGATTCCCTGAAAATGACAAACAATCACAAAAAATTTTTTGAAGATGAGAAAAGTGTATTTTCATGCAGTTTCCTTTAAGAAAAGCGAGAGATCCATCCGATGCCTATGCGCAATTCCTGGTAGCATAGATGTCTGTTGAGCAACCTTGCTGGAAACGATCCAGCAGTACAGGTGGCTGCCAGAGGCCCCCCTCGCTGCGACACAGTGAAGCGGAGCCTGATCACAATGGACGCGCTGCATGGAAGCAGGTAGTCGAAGGGCTGCACAGCACACTGCCCATGGTTTCCCCATGTGAGGAGCACGGCTTGCTTCCTTGACTTCTCTCTCAACTGAGGACATGAAACAAAATAGAGAAAAACATGCTTTGATAGCTTGTGTAGGCTGGGAATGTAAATGTAATAATATGCAGGAGTGAGAGACATGGAGCTTTTTTGCCTATAGGTACCAAGTACTTCTGTGCTGTTCCCCACAACCCCAAACTGTTTTCTGTAACAGCGTCTTTTACTTTGGCTGCACTGTGTCTGAACATGCAAGTGAATGATTTCACTCCTTTGCAGAGTTTATGCAAAGCTTCTGTACTTGTTGCTTTTCATGTTTCTCTTTCACCAAACTGTAAAGTGTTGAATGTGCAAAACACTCGCTTTCATTATTTTTTATTGTAAGAGAAGGGTCTTTTGGAAGTCTGAAATTTTTGTTTCAAGAGATTTTGAAATTTGGGTTCTTCAAGTCAGAACAAACCCCCAGACTGTGCAATTAAAAATGATTTACACATTTTCAAGACGTGCCTTCCTCTGCAGTCTTGCTTAGTCAGATGAAGAGGCCCAGCTCAGTTTGAATTCATAAGGTGAAATTGGTAAGGACTGTTTTGAGGAGCAATACCAGCAGTAGAGAAACTTTAGGGCAATTCCAAAGCACATAACGCTCCTCATCCTGGTGGCTGAAACTTGTCTAAATGCAAGATTTTTGTGTTGTTTTAAATAGTCTCAAATAGTCTCAGAAAACCCTAGAAGTATAGATTATATTTTTTAATCTGCTTTTTATAACTGTCTGAAGTCTGAAAAGTAATTACATTAGTAAGGTGGTTCAGCTGTACCCCTTCTTGCCTTGTCACATCCGTCTTGAATTACAAGTTCTAGGCAGGAACTTTCAATTTTGTTTCTTCCTCTTGCAATTTCTTGGGAAGATTGAACAGTGTTTAAAGAGATGCTCCTCCCCTTCTGAAGTCCACTTTCGCTTAGATTTCAGTTCCAGACAAAAACAGTGTTTTGATCTTTGTTATGTTTTAGGAATTACAAGTGATTTTTGTATCATTTGCATGCACTCACTTAAGTGAGAGTGGTAGTGGAGGGTGGAGGTGAGCAGGCACAGCAGTGTTAATACATCATAAAGAATGGTTTTGGCTTGTTTTGGTTGGTTGGGGATTTTCTTGACTTTTCTTAACCGCTTTCTGAGGCATGTTAAAAGGATTGTAAGATTGGTTCAAGGCTTCATAGCAGAATGAATCTTCAGTAGTAAAAATTTTTGAAGAAGAACTAGGATTAAAATTTCTGCATAAACTTAAACTCATTGCCACTAAGGTATTACTGTCAGGTTTTTTTTTTTGTAAATTCTTCTTTAGTCTTGTATTTTAATTGGTATAATACGAGGCTGAGATATGTTTGTTTCAATCTTAATGTGCTTTATGCAAACTGGCATAGCATTATTAATTTTAATTCCTGACTTGTATAATGTTCTTAAAGATTGACCTTGTGTGACGAATAATAATACATTGACTGTTGCATAAGCTATGATTGGTATGTGTTATGTAAATAGATAAAGACAGAGTATTTCCTATTGGCGTTAACACTTGACAGTATCCAGCTATGTGCCTAATCTGGCAAATAACAAAGCTGGGAAGCAGTAGCTTCAGAGTTACTGTTAGTATTTCTGTTACATGTACATGCACGTATATTAAATGTACATACAGTATGCTCTGTAATGGGGCAAGATGGCTTCTCATCCTGTATTAATACTTAGTGTGACTCGGAAGAGTGGTGTGTGTGCTGGCAGGGCTCCTGCTGTGGTTTTGGGTTTGGGTTTTTCTTCTTCATTTTCTGAGCCTGGATTGGTGGGAACCAATATATGACTTTTCATAAATTATAGCAGCTAAAGCCTCCTGTGAATCATAGGTTTTCAAAATGTTTTTGATCTGTGGACGGGTGCAGTGCTCAACGGAACGGGTATAAGTCTTCTAACAGTGGCCCTTCTATCTTTGGAGTAATCCGTGAGCTTCACAAACAAGGGATCTTCTGGCCCCCAGAAGGAGGAACTGTCGTTCTAAAGTGTGTGTCCTTTCTTCCAGGTGGACTTGAGCTTGCCCTGCCTGGGCGCTGAGCTGGGTGCAAAGCTGCTCCGAGCTTGAAAGCTGTGTAATCACGCTGGTGTGGCAGAGCAAGCTGGGAGCTGTTTGCAAAGGGCAGCGTGGGCACTCCTGAACTATTGTGTCAGCTCCACCAGTTCCAGAGTCATTTTGTGGTTAGGTCAAGAAATGGCCCCTCTGACTTGTCTCCTTTGAATGTGTTAGTAACATGCTTTCAGTCTTTCGGTTAAGTGTGGGCTGGTGGAGTGTTATGGTGGAGCTCTGTACCAATTACCAGCTCTTTAGTGGAGATCTCAAAGGCCCTGCCATCTCAGTCTTCTGGCTGATTTGAGAGGCAGCATGACAAAGGTAGTGGCTACATGTCTGAGTACCGTCTATTTATAAGCATGTAGTATAGTCAAGCTATCTGCATCCCCTGTGCTAGTCTCTCTCTGCTCCCATGGGTAGAAATGGTGATGAGGCTATGCCAGTATGAGCATTAGCATGTTTTTGAGATGGCAGGACAAGATTTTAAAGCATTTAAAAGGAGAGGAATATTTTATGTTTGTCCTCACAGGTGTTTAGTGTCTTGCCTTATTCAGGATTAGGAGAAGGTCGTCAAACAGCTCAACAACTAGATACCGCTGCAAGGGTTATGCCCTACTGCAGCCTCTGACCAAGCTGTCCTGCCCTCTCCCTGGCTGGTGCAAGTCACAGATGTCACCAAATTCACTGTACAAAAATAAGTGGTTTTCTGCTTGTTTGGTGAGCCCAGCTGGCCTTCTGAAAGAATGGACAAGCTGCAAAGCCAGTTCAAAGGAAAGAGGAATCTCTTCAGAGTGTGTAGACAATGAGGACTGCTCTGGAAGCAGTGAGCCTTCATGATTTACGATTCCTCACCTTTAGTACACTGGGCACCCTGAAAGCAACAGGATGAGTAGCAGGGAGTAGCTTGTGGGACACGAAAGAACACTGAATGAATTTGGAATTGTCATTTCCTATAAATCATTAGTGAAAGTACATTAGGCTTTTGTTTCTTTTGGTCCACCTGTATGAGAATAATAAGAAAAAAATCCAGCTAACTCTCACTACCTTGTAAGAAGTTATGGTTGTTCAAGATGCTGTAAGTGTTGCCTTTTATTGGAAACAAGAGTTAATGGGGTTAACAGGTAAGGTCATCCTTGCTTTACCTAGAGAAATCGATTTATTCCCTTAGGGGACAAAGATTAAAACTGTGTCTTGGTTTTGGCTGCGATAGAGTTAATGAGGATAAACCATGGCAACCTGAAATATATTACTGCCTTCAGTACTCCTTGATTTTTATATATACATTTATAAATTGTGAGGGTAATCACAATGCTCTTACAAGCCTTAAATATTCTTAAAAAGTAAATGAAGGAAGTCCTAAACCTGGATGTGCTGTATGCAGTGTTGTATTGGATTTAGTTGCTGTAAGTTACTGAGTCTTTTGCAGAAAAAGAAACTCCTTGCAGTAAAAGAATTATGACCTGTCTCTTCTGTGTTGGTGAAAGACCTTGGAGATTAATGTTTTGGGTTTTCTTTCTCTCTCTAGTAAAATTTAACTGTGCTATTTGACTTATTACAAGCATCCATTCTGAGGCAATAGTTTTCAGACATGTGCTTTTCTTTCAGATTCAAATAGATTAACCTCGGTGTGTTATCAGAAAGCTTGTTTGTCTGTCGCCTGATTTTTAGGCAGTTACTTCACTTTCCAGGTCTGAATTCCATAACATATTAATAAATTGGATCTGTAGGGCTATGCTGCTTTTTCCTGAGTGCCTTTGATTGCTGCATACTAAATATAGATGTTTCAGCACATAGTTCATCATCAAAATTTTTTTCTCACCAGATGAGATGAGCTTTTTTCCACCTTGGAAAATAATACCTTCAAGTGATGGAATCAGTTATCCTTGCTGGTCAGATCTTTCAGTCATATGACAATGTAGCTCTACTGTCCCTCTTTTAGTCACTTACTGATTTTCATGTGTTATGCATCATTTGTTCTGTATATGGAAAAATTCTAGAAATTTAACTTGAAAAAAGAGGAAAAAATGGACAAGTAGAAGCTTTTCCCTGCTGGGAAACTTCCCCTGAGTTCCAGTGGCATTCAAACTGGGCTAATAATAAGAAATACCTTATTTTAAAAAGTCTGCTTAAAAAAAGCCAGAACACCCCTGGCTTCTCTCTGCCCCTCCCTTCCTCCAGCCCGTAAACTCACTCCTCCAAGATTATATAATTAAATAAATTCAAGTGCAGCAGAGGATTCTTTGTCTAAAAGTAAAATTCAGGAGTTGACAAAAGATCCTGCGTATTAAAAGTGAGTCATTGAGTTCTTTCCTAAAAGAAGTTAAATGGAATCATCATCTTGCATAAAGTTTGCAATACCACAGGCCTGATCTGATACTATTCTGTAAAAGTGCACTGGTGACTATAGTTGTGTGGGTTTATATGAAATCACATTAGATGATCGTCTGATCTAAAAATTATAATGGAAATTAAATCAGAAAATCTGAAGTTACATTTCTGTTACGTGTAAAATAAACAAATGAAAAGTACCCCTTAAGATGTCTTCTTTAAAACTTCAAAAATGTAAAAATGCAGTAGGATCTGGTTGCCAGAGAAGCAAAAGCAATATGATTACTCTTGAAAATTCTACTGTAAATGGATTTTTCTCTTTGACAACCTTCAAGATTCTCCAGGAAGTTTTTTTTTTTCTTGAAGAGCTTCAGTTTTTGAGTTTCTGGTTTTATTTTTTCTAAATTAAACTTATTTTTGCTCCAAGTTAAACCCCTTGAGAGACCTGCAGAGAGATGAAGATCCCTATCAAGCCTGAAACTGTATTTTAAGGAACTGTAGGAATATATTTATGGGATTAATCTACTAGACAGTCATTTTGTGCTATGCATAGCAATCTCAGATAAATCCTAGTTTTCAGCATTCTCAGTGGCCGTATGTCTTACTGTTACCCTCTTTCTTGCTGTGATGCCCTAGAGAGGAAATGTGCTTTTGAGAGAAGACTAGAGGATGGTTTTCATTCCTTGGATATTCCATAGGACTGTTCCAGCCAGCCATTAAACTAACTAAAATAATCCATGGGAAAAAATAGGCTCATATGTATGTCTCCAATTTGTTAGGTTTTTTCACAGGGAATGCAATCTCAATCGTTCTAACCGCAGGTCCAAAGTTCTGTCATTTTTGCTGTTATTTGTTTCAAAGTGGAGGAAAGGCTGCTTGAGCAGGTAATTTGTGATTCTGTGAGGCTGCCTGACAGCTGTTAATAGAGATAAGGTTGTTTTTTGTTAGAGATGAAATTTTTGAATTCTAGAGAACATGCTGAATTAGTTAACAGTTTGCAGGGTGCTTGCAGGTCACCGTACCACATTGAATACAGAGTGGGAGAAACTTGCCAGAGCTCTTTACCTGCGTATGCATGGCCCTGCAGAAGTATGACTAATGCAAGGGCATCCATTTCCTAGAAGAAGCTGCAGAAAGTGGTATGAATCATGGAATCATACCCCCTCTGTAGGTCCCATATGGGGGATATGGTTTTAGGGCTCAGTTTTGCTACAGACTGTGTTGTACCACACTGAGGATTCACACTGAAATCAGTGGGACTGCTCGCTGTGCAAATCACAGACACAGAACTGAGCACTCATCTGAGTGACAGATACATGGAAGTGTATTTTGTGTGAACATGTTTGAATGTTTAGCTTGTTGGAAACAAGCAGTATGATGTGCCTGTTGCTTCTTCCTGTCTGTTGGAAGTATGTTATAGTTTGTGTATGTCTGACTTCTCTTTCATCTCTTCCTGCCTTTTTCTCATGTCTGCTGTACTGACTGCCAATTTCCAATGATTAGGTTTTAAGCTTTGAATATTCTTTTTTGTCGTCCTGCCTAAGAGATTTTAAGGTGGGTTTTATGGCTTTTAACTTTGACCTTTTTCCTAGTATTTTGAATTATTCTGAAGTTAGCTAATAATTTTTTTAAAATCTTTCCTTTTCATTTTTTCTGTGTCCCGTTTTACCTTGGTTCTTCTCTATATGTATGTTTTGTGTGTTTTCTCTGTGTTGTTGCTAGGTATTAGTTTATCACTAATCTTGAGTTTCTTTCTTTCACTTATTCTTACCTTTTTGTATACTGTTAAACAGAATCCTGGGAATGTATTTTTGCTTGACATCTGAGGTGCAGTTTCAGATAACATCAGAAACTTACTATGTGAAAAAACTTTATGATTTTTAATTAGGAAAAAACCTGATATCTATGAACAAGAATGAAGGAACAGAAGTGTTTCAGTAATATCCATTCTCTTCTGATTTTCTGTATCTAAGGAATTGATTCTTTAAATAATTATTTTCAGGCAATGAGAAACCAAAAAGAAAATGTCTTCTAAATGAAGAATTCCACAGAATTGTAGAACCTACTTTTCTTCGTAGTGATGTCTTTTCTTATGTGCATTGATATAAGGTGGTCAGTTGTGTTCCGTAAATGAAGATGAACTTCACTGACAGAATCCCTCATAGCAATATTGATTTGTTTTGTTTTGTTTTCAGTGCAATGAAACTTCCTTCTTTTTTGAAGCACGTAACAAGATAACATGCAAACATCTGTGGAAATGCTGTGTGGAACATCATACGTTTTTCAGGTGAGTGATGCAGAAGTATTGAGTAACAACCTTGTTATACCTACAGAGTGGTGTAACACAGGCTTGCTGCCTGGAAACATGTTTTTGCCCTTGGTTATAGAATGCCCTTAAAAGCTGATGCCTTCCCTTTTCTTACAATGGTGTGAAACAACTGTTTTAAAATTGGGTAGTTTGGTGGTTTCTTTTGTCTTAGAATTCTTTTTGAAACAGTACAGAATTTAAGCTGCCATGTGTTTTTACATATTTAACCATTAAATTTACTGTAGCACCGTTGACTTGAGGCCTTTGGATTTCAGACATTACGATTTCCTACAATGCGCAGAAATTTGGGTTTTTTTGATAGAAAGACTCACTGAATTTCCATAATGTTTTGCTTACTCTTTGAGGTGTATAAAATCTTTCCAATATTAAACATCTCAAACTACTTTGTTTTACTGTTACAAAAACAATAACAGAAATATGCAAGGGTGTCTAGCTAGAACACTGGTTGATGGGATGCTTGGGGCTGGCTTTAGCAGTGCTGTAAATCTCAGAATCCCTCCTGCAGTGTCATTACTGTGACATGATGTTTTTGCCCACTTCTGTGAAATATTAAGCAAAAGGCTGCTGTTGCCAGCAGTTTATAGTAGACCCTGAAATAAAGAGGTGTGTAGTCAGAAGAGGAGGGGATTAACATGTGGCTTTGTGGAGCTCTCAACCCCAGAAGAGTCTGCCAAGAGGTAGGGATGAAGAGGAACTAGCACAAAATTTTTTTTTTGAACCTAAAGTTTGTATTTCCCTTTTCTTGGGAAAGGGACGGTAATTGAGACCTATCTATGTAACTTTGTTGTTTTATTTTTCAAACTACATAGAGTGCCAGAGAATGAATCAAACTCTCTGTCAAGAAAATTCAGCAAGTTTGGATCCATAGGTTATAAACATCGGTACAGGTGAATTTATTTCATTGTTTAAACTTAAGTTAATTCCTTCTTCTTTCCTTCTTTTCTCCTCTTTCAATGAAAGAACAACCCCACCCAGACCATGACTCAGAGCAGTTCTGCTGACAAAGCATGAATCAGGGCCGCTTTAACAGACTTCCCTTGGGAGTCTGGCAGTTTTGGGACAAATGTGAGTTACTTTTCATTCTCCAGATCCCCAGAGTTGGCTAGGGCCTGCTGTAGCCCGTAGTGAAAGTGAGGGCAGCCTTGTCAGGGCTTTAAGTCAAAGTCTCCTTATAAATCTTGAAATTATGTTCATGTCCTAAAGGGTTTTTCCTGACAACTGGGGAGTAACAAAATGAGGAAGCATGTTGGCTGCCACCTTTCTGCTGGGAATTAGCAAAGGGCTGGTGCAAGGAAGTGCATAAGGTCTGTAACTGTGATGCCCTTCTTTACAGCTGCAGTTGGGCTGTGGTCAGGGCTCTGGGTCTGAATGTTTATGTCTAATCCTAAGCAGTACTGCTGGTGCAATGCTGTTGATCTGAGAATGAAAATGAGGGCAGATCTGAAGGGAGATGGGTGCATCTTTTCTAACTGGAATAGCTGTCAAAATTGGCAAAATTTAAGTATCCACCTGATGCAGTAGATTTCAGGCTAAGAGGGAAGAAGATTGAAGGGCACAGTAAACTTCAGACTACAGGGAGCACTTAGTCTCAATTTTTACCTGAGTTAACCAAGCAGACAGTGTGACATAAAGGGCAGTTAATACTGTGATACAGAGGAAGGTGTGGCAGAGAGACTGAGCTGCTGTGCCACAAAGGGCTATCAGAATATAGGATGTAGATAAAACTGTAAGATGTCAGAAACCCGGTAGTTTTTACTGAGTGTTATTGAAACTTTATGGTTTGAAGTCTGTTAAAATGACAGGGTCTTTGTCTAGTGAGTAAGGCACCTGATTTGGCAATTGGCAACCACTATTTTAATTCCAGTTCTGTAACACTGGCTGAGCAATTTTGAGCCAAATAATTTCTGGTCTGATTTTCAGAATCGCCTCAGAGTTGTGTGTTCAGAGAACCTGAAAGGGAAGGTGGAAAGCGGCAAATCAAAACCACATCTCAAAGCCAGGCCCCTTTCTTTTTCCATTTTCATTTTGCCAGTTGGTCAAGTGGGTATAAAAATAGTTTTTCATCTTCTGTAGTTATTTTGAAGCTGCTAGGTGAGAAGGCCTTATTTACTATCATGGCAGATTCTACAGCTTTTTTCCATGGCCTGTGAATAGAATCATAGGATCACATAATGGTTTGGGTTGGAAGGAACCTTCAAGATCCCCTAGTTGCAATGCCCCTGCTGTGTGCAGGGAGACCTTCCACTAGACCAGGTTGCTCAGAGCCCCATCCAG
>Ga0181612_122641_pt1 | contig 26431 bp, 11 predicted proteins | sample HoacroProtozoa21_FD_119630 | JGI IMG/M metagenome (GOLD analysis project Ga0181612, IMG submission 119630) | Hoatzin crop microbial communities from Cojedes, Venezuel. Combined Assembly of Gp0051906, Gp0051904, Gp0051908
CCCCCCCCCACCCCCCCGAATGGAGCTTTCTAAGCCAGAGAAATATCTTGACCTATAGGTCAAATCCTCAATCCTCAGCACTTACAAATAACTGCTTCTTATTTGATATCGGGAGAGCTACTCCCGTTTACACCATCTGTGTCTCTAGCTGCAAGAAAACAGAAGTGTCCTTTGTGACTAGAGCAGCTTGTATTTAAAAAGGTGTAGTTGTACAGCAGGACAGTGAATGGAAGAGTTTATTGTCTTTTTTTCAAACAGGACCACAAAATTTGCAACAAATTTATGGGTGCTCAGTAATAGTGGTAAGAAATGCTTAATCTGGTGATGTTTTCCATAAGCATATATTACCTTCCGCAAAACTGCTAACTATAAATTCTTAAGATTTCTCTCGTGTTTTTTTAAGGAAAGTGATATCAGTGTAGGGTATCAGGGTCTCCTCTTTTGTGAAAGAACTAGGGAAAAAAATAAAAGAGAATAGGAATTTGAACTACTCTGATCTAAAGGAATGGTGCAGTTTTATTTACGTAGCCTCTACTCAGCAAGATGGTGCAGCCGCATTGGATGAAGCCGGCCAGGCTAGCAGTGCCGGAGGTTTGAGAGGACGTGCCCGGAGCTCGGGGGGCAGCAGCTGTGGGAGCTGGGGATGGTGGCTGTCCCAGCCCCGTGCTCTCATTGCTGTCCTCCTCCCTGGGGCTTCTGCCTTTGATAGGGAGCCAGGCTTTATTTCTGTCTGCTAGAGTAGCGAATGGTTGTACTGAAGATAGAGGCTTTTAAACTTTATATCCTATAGAGCTGTTAGGGGATTGTCTGATTTACCCAGGGTCAACTGGAGATAATTTATTTGAAAATAATATGGAGCCTCTTGCTGGAGGAAATACCTGGTGTCAGCTTTGGTTTATAGGACTTTTGTAGAGTGTCTTACTAAAATTGTATCATATGTTGTAGCAATTGGGGAGTTAGCAGTTTTAAGCAGGAATTGCAGTTCATATATGAAAAAGATACCTGTGCATGTCAGGTTTACAAAAGGGAGAAAGTAAGTTCATGAGAGTGTCGATCAAGCTGGTGGCTGGGGACTGTAGTGTATCTTTTGGTGGGTCGGCTTGGCTGGCTGGCTTGAAGCGATGACTTTTGGGGTGGGACCAACTGGAGCTCCTGCCTTGGACTTTGGCAGTACAGGGTTCCTTTTTCAAAGCAGCTACCAGATCTTTCAGAACTTGTCTTTATAACTAAGCACTGGACCCTGAATTGCATTTTTTTCTAAGAATGAGATTTTCTTTGTATTAGGATTCAAGTGCATTTTTGTTTTTTAAATCCTAAAAGTAAAAGTGGAGACCGTTCGTAGGAAGACCTGCATTTATTGTCTTTGTTTTTAAGAAGCACCATATCACAGAATCACAGAATGTTAGGGGTTAAAAGGGACCTCTGTGGGTCATCTAGTCATCTAAGTCCAACTCCCCCAGCCATGTTCATACAGCACTTTGAACAATTTTTGACATGTTCTGGAGATCACAGTTTTGTTTAGGGAAAAAAAACAAATTCTCCCAGACCATACCACTGCCAAACCAAGGACTGTGAGCTTTAGGGAGGAGAAATACTGTGCAAGTTTCAAAGTGAGCAGAACACAACAGTTTCCCCAAAATTTATCATGAGTGAAAAAAACAGTTTTGCAAACAAAAATCTGCTTTTTTTCAAGAAACTGGAATATCTATCAGATGAGCTTTTCACGATCATTGTTAAAAGAAAGTCTTCTGCATGCCAGCTTGTGATCTGAAGCCTGGTTTCATGATCTCTTGAGCTTCTGTCATTGTATACTTACAAGAGATGGAGTTTAATTAAATGCCTTATCTGTACTTACAGCGATACAGCTTTAGCTGTAGAAGCTATATGATTTTAAGAGAAGATGGTGGGAACTTTGGGGGGAATAAAGAAAAGAACAAGGTCTAATCCCTCAGTTCTAAAATCCTCCAATACTTCTGACTGCTATTTCTCCTCTTGGTATTTCTTGAAATACCTTTACCTTACAGATCTGTGTAACAAAGACTGACAATTTCTTGGGCTAAGTGCTTTATATACCCATTTTTAAAAAGTATACTTTTTCTGGCATGAGTGATTTGATTCCTGGCAGAGTGACCTCAATTCTTAAACCACATCATTAAAGGCTGAATCTAAAGGTCCTGGAAATGTGAGGTAAGATATACTTCAGGGGATCCCATTATAAATTCTGGCAAGAGGGGTCATCTCCTTGTTTCAGGCTGCGTTTCCTTGCAAAACCACTCTGCAAACCAAGGCACTTACGTATCTAGAATGTAGAAATGAATAATACAAGGACTAAGAAAAAATAGTCCATGACTGCATGACATGCTACACATTTTTGTCAGCATATTATCTAATCTACCCATCAAATTCTGATAAGAAGTTTTAGACTCTTAACTGGATATGCTTCTCCTCAAGTTTTCTCTGGGCCTTCCAGAAGTCTATTGGTAACAAAAGAAATCAAAGAGTTAGAAACAGATTTATCTGGGTTATGTATGTACCATTGTTTCAAATATTGAACCATGAAACTGTAGGGGTGTACAAACATGCTAGGTACAGATCACAGAATCATAGAATCAGGTAAGGTGAGAAAGACGGGAACATTGAAGAAATAATTCTCAGGATAATAATGCATATTAAAAAATTAGGTTCATTTACTTTTGATTTGATGTGAAGGTTCAGGTTATTTTTGCTCCTCTGAACAGAATTATCCATCCCTAATAATTACTTTTTTGTTAAAACAGTAACATGCAATTAGCACTTTATCTGACATTTAAGAATGAATAAGGAGAACTATTGTTCTTGTAACTATTAATCTGAAAAAGAGAAGCTACATGTTTCATTTTGCTGGAGATGGGAATTACTTTGTTTTATGTGTGACTTAGATTCATAACTCAAAAAGTGACGACTTCTGGGAAATCTATAGCCATTTTACTGCTTGGTCAATGTTTGCGTAAGTTATATTTAATTTGTATGTGTTGTAACACACACACAGATACTTGTGCCAGCCACAGTAACTGCTTTGCATGCTTGTGAAAGCAGTAATAATAACATCTTACACGCACAGGCATCGGCTGGAGCTGTGTAAGGCCATCTGCAATTCTACTTATTTCCTCAGGATCTGAAGTCTGTGCTGCCATGGCTTAGCATTTGCTTAGCTAGAGAGAGTAAAACCAGTTCACAAAATGAAACCTCTAATTAGAAAGTGGGGAGGGCCTAAAATGATTGACTCTGTTAAAAGGCATAGAAAGACAGAACGATGTGGGTTTCATTCTGTAATCAGGCGAAACCTTGAGCATTAGCCCGCAGAGCAAATAGTGCCTGGGAGCCTGACCCAGCTAGGCTTGGCACAGAGGCTGCGTAGAAAAGCCCATACACTTGTGCCTGGCTCTGTCAAACAGAACAAAATTCAGGTAGGACCAATGGTAAGACAACATCAGGATTCCCTTTTGCTGGTAACATATTGTGGTAGAAGCAGAGCTGAATAAATGGGACACTTGTTCTAATAATGGAAGGCAAATGTTCTCATTCATTAATGGATTCAGTAAAGAGAAAAACATTAATAAAAATGTTTTTCATAAAGGTAGTTAAAATACAGACAAAATAGCCAGGAAAGAATTTATTTTCACTCCAACATTCTAATTGGTTTTTTAATGTGAAAATATTAGAGTGAGGTTTTCTGTCCCCAGTTTTCGCAACCAGTGTCCATTACTATCTCTGCATTTTTCTGACTAAAAACAGATTCACATTTGCTACTGAATCTGGATGAAAGCATTCACTTTAGAATAAATGAAAGTGGTCAAACAATGGAAAAACCCTGCATTCAAACTGCTGATATAGTTCAAAGGCTGATTTTCAGCAGAAAACTGAAGAAAAAAATGTTGACAAGTTTAATACAGTCAGCACTTCTATGAAAGATTGATATTTATGAAGTGAAGCTTTGAAACTTAAGGTCATGAACTTTCTACAAAAGCATTTTTCTTAAAGTTACCTACGTATTTAGCTTTTTTGGCTCACTCTTGCCTTCTGATTTCTTGCCTTACATGTGCAGTGCCTATCAAACCATCTTTTCCTCATCCAAATAGGAAGGCTGTATACTTAAGAACCTGAACAACAGAATGAGTGTGCAGTGAAATGAACACGGTTGGGAAGGAAAGCATTTAAGTAAGACCAGGACCCATTGTCTCTTCAAATCAAATGCTAGTAATTGGGCAACGTTTTACAGTCACTGATTTCCACAGTTTAATTGCATGTTTCATCTAACAGCGTTGGGTTTGGGGTGGGGATGGCAGTATATGCTTGTGTTGCATATGCGTGTCACCAAGTAGTCCAAGGCTAGTGTCAGTGATGCCAACAGAGTAAGGCAGGAGAGAGAAGGAGGTTTTACTAGACAGCCACATTCAGACTTTTCAAACTAGTCATCTTCCTCCTTCTTCTACTTAAATCCTATTTGCTGCAAACAGACGTAGACCCTGTATGTACTCATCTAATTATGACATTAATGTGCACGCATTTAGTTGTTTGACTGAAAGGGCAACATGGATTGTCAGCAGGAGATCTGGGTGCACAAACTATGTAAGAGAAATGTTTGCAGCTCACCAGTATCAATTATGCTATACATTCATATGAATCAGCGCAGCTGGCTAGCCCCAAATAAAACTGCTGGAAAGAAACCCCTTGCTCTATTAAAGTCAATGACAGAATTCCCTTTGGCTTGCTGTACTTAGGCTTTTGCCCAAGAAGCTCTGCGGAACACAGAGGTTTCTGTTGAGGTTCTGCTAAGTCTAAGTCACCAATTCCCAACATCGCCAGCTCTGAAAGGAAAGTAAAAGAAAAATAGGCAGTGAATATCAGAGAATAAAGTGTTCTGCTTAATTAAGTAATTGTGACTGGTTCAAGGCAAATAACCAACCTAGTAATAGAGTGCCAAAAGAACATCCTTTCCAAGGATGCTGTTTGATTTAAAGGTGAGAGTCCCAGGACATTGCTTTTTATTTGCTTTGGTAATACATCCGTACAATGCATATCTTCCAGATGTGACACTTTGAGTCAAAGGATCAGTCTGTGAGGTGATCTGCAGCAAAATTGGCACACTTGAAAGACTGAGTACAGTATTGGAAGAAATCATTACAATATAATGATGGCCCTGTCAGAAACAGGACGTATTATATTGTCATCACTTCTCTAATATATGCAAAATATAATTATCTTGGATGAAATGGTTCTCCTCATGTAAGGCTAAAAGCAGGTTTTCCTGTATTTCAGTCAATCATCAATATACAGCAGGATTTTTCCTCTTACTCTAGGACATCAAACAATGTTAAATGTAAGTCTTACCATGCAGAATTTTTAAAACTTCAGCTTTTAAATGACTGATAACAGCAGCTGAATTTTATTGAAACTTAAAGAATTCTATGCTATACTATTTTTTTTTCAACCAGATTATAAAACTCATGATTTTCACTGAATATTTTTATTCTAAAGCTTTGGATGAACTTTTGGTATAAGTCTATCCCTTCTTTTGTTAGTCTTCAATTAATTTAATTGTTGGCTTTTTCTTTTCCTGTCTTGTTTTCCTAGCCAGGATTGCCCACTTAGCAGCTTCGGGATAGCCACAGAAAATCAATTTCTTCAGCAATCCCTCTTTCCCCTCCCTTTGCTGGCTGTAGCAGGCAGTGCTGGTCTTTGCAGGTCTGTAGCAGGCAGATGTGATCTCCACTGGATTTCACCATATAAAGCAAAAACAAAACAAACCCTGCGCAGCTCACAGAAACATGTGCTCGGTGAACACTGAGAAGCATTTCAGCCACGTCTCCTTAGATGTTAGATGGTTTGTGAGACTCATTCAGGCTTTCTATTGATTTTGCATGGAACTAGGTCAGAGCTGCTTTTAATTGAACAAGCTGGCTGCTGCAGCTCTCACTTAACTGTAAAAAAGGGGTATTAAAAATTGATATGCAAAGCAAACTTCTGCTTAATTAGCAAGCAGATGAAGTCAGAATAGACAAACCACCATAGTTAATAAAGATGAGGAAATGGCTTTCACTGACACTATAATATACTCGTATTTTGGAGGAAAAATGGCTTAAGCACTGAGCATTATCCATGTTTCTTGCATGTGGTATTAACAGCCTACTTGTTTTCTTTGGGAGATGTTGGGATAAATTTACAGCTGTGCAGATCAAATAAACCACCACACATCAAGAAAGCCATTGAAAGGCAGCTCTAATTTTCAAATGTGTAATAAAGGTAAATAAAAATCCTTAGTATGCAGGAAGAAGAAACTGTGGGATTCCCTCAAGGGCTTGGTATTGCTCTACATCCAATGTCTGTGGACGTGGTCAGTCTGTGGCCGATGGGCACATGCTGCTGTCTGGCTGGCAGTGGTACGTGGGACACTGGCGGAGCTGTGCCTAACCTTTCGCCTGGTCAGGACCCCGGGGTAGACATGGCTCGCTGAGCAGGGCTGCTGAGTACCTGATCTGGGGTAGGAGCTGAAGCCTGGGATGTGTCTCTGGTAGCTCAGATGATCACACACACATGTTCTCTGCAGTCTAATCCCACATCTCCACCCCTTCTGATGGCCAGGTGTGCCCTCTGGATGCTCTGGACTCCTGCTCCCTCTGCCAGGTCCATGCCTGCTGTACGAGGTGAGGTCCAATGTGTCGGGGCTGGAGGAGATCGAGAGTTCTGATTCACATCTAAATCCCATCCCAAGTGACTGACTTTGCTTCACACTTGTATGCATATGCTGAATTTTAGACCCTGTGAGTACTACCATTTACTTCCCACAATATGTGAGCTCTGCCTAGTGATGTATTATTTATTTAGGTTTATAACAAACACACAGGAAAAAGAGTAAATGAATAATGCATGCATGATTAGCTTATACATTTCAGCTCACAGCTGAGAAGAGACAGCAGAGAGCAACCCTTAGTTTGAGTTCCTGAAGACAATTGCTTTTCTTTCTTCCCCCCAAAACCCCAAGCTGTAATAAAGGTTCTGCTGTTTATCACTTAGAATTACACTAAGAAGCCACCAGGACCTGAAATTAATCTGTGCTTAAGAGCAGAGTGGCAGACCGGCCACAGAGCATATATTCATTTGAATGATAGCTTTTCAGGTAAGCTGTTTTCTGTAGCTGTATTTTTCAGTTTGCTTAGGTCCAGATTACTAGCTCACTTTATTTCTCACTTTCTTTAGCATTTACGAGTTTCCCAGTACCACAGCTCACCTGGCAGCCTTGCCTAGTGTGCAGCTATTAGGGGACCTTTCATAGAGGGGAAATTGTACATGTCAATTATTTGTGAAATATGTTCTCTCTAAGAGATTTTAGCCACCATCTTATTCTTGAAATGGAAAAGCCTGAGATTCAGGTGAAATAAACAAGAAAAATGCATATCTTTGAATATTGAAATACAATGGCACCTGGAAGTGCTTGAAACATTTGAATGCCTTTGTGACAGTTCAACCAACTGTATCCATAAATATTTAAAGCAGTGAATTATTTTTTGAAATTTACATTTTTATCTACTATTTTTGCCTACGAATTATTGAACAATAAAGATGCTTTCCATAATAATTTCAGCTTTCAAAATATAGCACTTGACTGTAAAAAGATTTGCTTGTGGCCATCATATGATTGAGTGAGCTCCCAGCATAACACTGAGCTTCAGTATCTCCTAAATCCAAATTAAGGTTTTTAACAGCATGAGGTAACGTAGATCCCATCTGTGTTTCTGCACTTCTGAAATAAAAAATAAAAAAAAAAAGCTCTGCAGAAGCTACTGTTGCGTTTCAGCAGAATATATGTATGACTGGTTAGAGTTCATGTTTTCAGTACAGGATCAATGTGGATAAAGTGGCCATTTAAATCCTGCTGAAGCTTTTATGAAAGGTTACCCTGTTTAAAATGTACTGGTTTGATTTTCAGTCGACGATAAGGTCACCACCCCGTAGGTAGCCATAGCCAGCAGCTACACACGTGTTCTGCTTTCTGCCAGTGCCTCGTGCCTGACTGCAGGAGCGAACACGCGGAGCAATGAACGTGCTTTTATAAGACACAATGGTTGTGCCACTGAGCGTGCTCCGTGGGGCTGCATTTGCTGCAGCAAGGAGTACTTGACAGTATAAAATCATCCAAGTGACTGGGAGAGTCAACAAAAGGTCCAAATAATGCGCTGTGGCCTGGGAGGGGAGTGTTCTGCATTTCTGGAGCTGTCACAGGCGCATTAGAACTGAGGTACTCTTTCAGTCGAGCAAGAACTAGCACAGTGTTTTGGTTTTTTTTTATTCAATTCAAGTATGATTCGCATTGACATTTATCAAGGAAGCCGAATTGTTCTAAAATCCTCCCAAAAATATTTGAGCAAAAGTGAGACATTAATTTTTCTTTTTTTTTTATGTATTCACAAGTGAGCAGAAAAGTAATATTACAGAAAACTATATAAAACACTGACATCTTGTTTTTCTGACTGTGTATCAATGTTACTGATAGTGATCACCAAATAATAATGATTCAGGCTCTGTGATGGGTTGCATGACATTATAATCTGATTCAATCTGCTTTTCATTTTTAGGATATATTATTTTTCAGATAAACTGAGAACTGAAAATCCCCAAGAAAGGACAGTGGAATGTAAATTTACAAAGTCTAGACAGCCAGCTGAAAACTGATTTTCTACACCTTATAAAGAAGTAGACTATAAGCCAAATCTTTATTTAGTCTGAATATTTCCATAGTTTCCAGCTGGTTACAGTGAATTGCTGTGCTTCGATTCAGCTGATAGTAAAACTAAGAATGCACAAATCATTTTTATCAGGCAACAAGTACAAATGATTCTCTGTTAAATAAACTGAAGTGGATAAATCCTTAGCTCCACACTCAACCAGAGTGTTTCCAGTGCAACTAAGGGCTGACTGCATAAGCGTGTGAGATTTCGAGGGGTGGTGTTCAAGTAGTGTCAACAAGGCGCACACACAGAGGAGGTTTTCACTAAGGTAATCACAGCATTTCCAGTAGCAGCTGAACGACATAGTAAATTAAATCTATTGAAGAATGCATTAAGTTGGTGGGGCACACACAGGGCCAGATTCTGATTTTCTTAAAGCATACTCTATTATTTTGTCATTCTGTTTATTTTGCTGGAAAGGAAGAGCTGCAATCTAGACAGCATCCTGTGTTGGTGGGAAAGAGGACTGTGTGAATCTCCAAAGACTTTTGAAACTTCGTTCATACCTTTCCTTTTCCTAGATAAGTAGTATCTTAAAGAAGTGAACGTTATTGGTGTAAAGAAAAAAATTCAGACATGATTGCATGTATCTGTTATGTGAAAAATTACATCATTACTTTTGATAGATCAATGCTCAGAAAAAATATAAGAGCATTTTTGTTGATAAGTGAAACATTTCAAAACTTGTTATAATTTGGGCTCTGCATGTCTTTGCCCAGCTCTTTGTATTAGCAAGTCTCTCTACGCAGTCACAGACAGAGCCGCTTTGCAGACGTTTCGCAGCAAAGGTCCCTGAAAGGCAGATGTCATGTTATATTGATACAGACTGTTCTTCAACCTTGTACCCTGCTGGGGTTACCAAACAGGAAAAACAAACAGTTTGGATTTTCATAACAGTGTCTTTTTGCATACATTAGAGTAGGTAAGTGACCTAAAAGTTCAGCGAAGAGGTCTGATTTTTGAAGGTCTTTATCACATAAAATATCACTGAATCCTACATATGAGACTTGCTAAACTGAGGTCGTTATGTCGTTTTCTCATGGAGTGTTACTACTGTGAGTTACTTAAAAAAAAATCATGAAGGTTGTGGTATGATATCCTTAACATTAATTTTTTCTATTAACTGATAGTAATTAATAAAATACACTAATGATTACATATTGCACTCCATATCCAGTTAGATATTTTTATGTTTCGTATACAACGCTTCACTGAGGAAACTTCAGGCTGACCACGTTCTTGCTCATGAAGTTCATCTCCAGACTGGAATGTCAAAGAACTCAAAACAACGTGAGATTTTGTTACTGTTGTGTATAGGTGGGGTCTGTACCATACATATATACACACATATGCATCTTCCACTGTGTGCTGCAGCAAGGGTAAACAGTACATGGACTTTTGAGCCATGGACAAATTAAAGTGGTTTGAACGTGGTTCTTTTTCTGTGACTGTATCATTGGAGTGGCAATTCTTGTTGGATAGTCTCTGTTCATGGCCATGGAGATAATCGGGGGAGAAGTGGCTGCTGAGACAAATTTTGCAGCTGCATCTCTGGCAGTCCTGCACAGCCAGGTCACTGCTGTTCCGCATGGGTCCCTGGGGAGCTGTTGTCAGCTTCTGCCTGCGAATGGCTCCTGGCGTTTTCCCTTTGCTTGGCTCTCCCAACTCTTGTAATGTCCCTTGTAGCCACAAAAATCTTTTGAGACAGGGCTCAAGGGAAGATTGTCCATCTCTGTCAAATGTGAATTCCAAGACTGTAGATACGTACAGAAATTAAGGTACATCAACGGTTTGATTTATAAACATGAATGACTAGAACTGAGAGTATCACGTAAGGATGTCATCTTTGGGCTTAGACATGAGGTATAAAATTCCAAACTCGGGGGGATTTTTTTTTTTTTCTTTTTGCTAAAAGAAGGCAAACAGTTTGGCAAGCTTTGAATAACTGACTAGCACAGTAGTTAGCTGTTACAACTAAAAGCAATCTAATGTTTCTTTGGTATGTAGTTTTTCATGTAAACTTTTTAAACAGCTATAGATGAAAAAGATCAGGAATGAATTGTTTCCCCATGCATTGCTCAACCTGCAAGAAAAGAAATGACGGTCTCGAGAAAAGAACAGAAAATCACCAGCCACGAAGAAAGCAGACATCACTGTTTCACTTGAAAAATCGTCCAATTATTTTTTTAATTTCTCCTCCCTATATTGACTTTAAGCATTTTCCAACCAAGTAAAATTTTATTCCTTAGGTTATGGTGCTGACCACACCCAAAACGTTAACACTGGACAGTTTGGTGGATTCTGTGCTTTTTATTACAGCTTATGAGGAGTTAGAGATATGTTGCACAATATTGCTTTAGGAGAGAGCTTCCTTAGAAAGTGCCTGAACTTGTTCTCAATGAAATGACAGCTGAAAAGAATTCAAGTAGTTCCCTAAACTGTTAATAAAAGCATTATTTGGTAGGATACCATGTTCAGAAAGATATCCGTGGCATATAAAAGTTGTAAAAGAAAAGTTACATTTTATCCATCTGCTGCATTGTGTGTGGATTTAATGATTAAAAAGTGTATTGAAACCTACATGAACTACACGTTTTAGGCCTAGGTGGTAAAATTGTGATATAAATTGCCTTAAAAGGTTTATGATTGGTATACATGGAATATGGAGCAAAAGAGTGCTATATGATGTGGGTAATTAGCAGACACTCTATAACAAAATGTGCACTCGTGTATTTTGTAGAACCACTAGATGAGCTGAAGATCAGAAGTCACAGCACTGAACCACTACCAAAGCTGGAAAACAAAGACAGGGGAGGCCATCACGGGACAGCTTCCTCCAGGGAGCCAGGGAAAGCTCAGGAATGGGATGGAACGCCAGGCCCGCCTGTGGTGTCCAGCAGGCTGGGGAGATCCTCTGTCAGTCCAACCATGCTGGCTGGAAGCAACAGCTCAGGTATGTCAAGCAGCAGATCAGGGAAGATCTCATGAACCTCCTTGTGAGCTGAAGGATATCTAAAGATATACAGATGTAGGTAAGCATCTGGATTCTTTAGACTTCCAAACACATTCTAGAACCTTCCCTGCTCATTGACTAATGCACTAATAAGTATTGTGCTGTCTGCTTGTGCTCTGTACTGGAACAGGACTGGGATGGTGGCATGTAAATATGCTGTTCATCTATTTTAAGCGAAGTAAGGAATTCCACTTGACATGGAAAAGTGACACGGCATCAAAGACACCCCCAGGATGACACCTCAGAAAGAAGTTCATAAATTCAGATATCACGTACAGTAACAACAACACACTATGCAGAAACAAGGCTGTCTTTTTCATATGCACAGCGAGTGGACACAGGCAGCCTTTGCTTTATGTCTGTACATAAATTTCTAGAAAAGTGACTATGGATTTCAGAAGCCTCAAATTCATGTCTATCCCTTTTATTCATCCACTTTATATAAAATAGTGAATTGCCATAAACCACAAAAAATAATGCAGCCTTGTTTATGAATTGACAAACAGAACTGATACATGAATGGACATCTATAAACAGATATGTATAGCTCTGGCATAAGCACTGCATTGTTACTGTTCGAGATTTGACAGTTCTCTTAAAAGAGTAACTTCATTGATTATTGGTTGGATTGTGAAAAATATCCACTTGAAAAACAGCTGGCATGTATAGTACTGGAGCCTTTTGGTCAATGTTCAGTAAGCTTAAGACCATGAATGAGCTGCTCAAACAAGAAATTACTCCGGCAGAAGAGATCTGCTGGGCAGTTAGTGGCAGAGATCAATCTTTACAGTGCCGAGCTAGCAGAGATGCTCACCCCTCAGCCAGGGCATCACTACCCAGGGCATCGCTTCCCTGTGTGATCATGGGACTCAGATTTGCCCTGCATTGCTGGAAATGACACCTGAAACTCAGTATAAAACTTGAATAGGCTTTGCTGGTGTGATGTATCATTTGCAGCAATCAGGTAGTCCAGCTTTCCTTGCTACAGACCCCACAGATAGTCCTTCCTGGGGAAGCAGAAGTGACTTCTGCTAATCTCATGACTCTAGCACAGGTTATTTGGGTGTTACTGCCTTTTGCTTAATTGTCTGTTCTCACAAAGCATTCTGGTAGGTAGGCATTTTCCAGATTAGCTTATAGCTTTGCTGAAAATCCTGTTCCCAGTGTATTAGAGCGTCATATGTGCTAATGCAGGTAAAAGGGTGGGTTTAAAGGTACCACATCAAAGTATCAGGACATCTGATATTTAGACCAAAGGTGTGTACCAACCTTTTCAGTTCTGCAAGGTGAGAGCACAGACCAGAAAGGAAGAGAAATGAAAATTAAAGAGTAATTTCTCAGCAAAATATAGCACTTCTGTCCAACCTTCCTGCATTAGTTTTATTTTGAAGAGTTGGTTGATCTCCAGAAGCAGACAAAGTTGGCCTCCATCTTCATTTGGCATCAGCAAACTGTAATAGTTGTTGAATCAGGCCTTGATTTAGTTAACTGTGACTTTGTCTTACATAGCTAGGACTGTGAAAGAAAAATTACGGAAATATTTTATTGGCTGAATTTTGACTCCTTTTTATGATTAAAATCTGAGAGCTGATTACGATTTTGCTTTCCCCACAGTTTTTATGATATTTCATTTAATGAATATTGCTTCTCGACTGCCATGAGTATCTTTTCCCGTGTCTCTAGCTGTTGCCTGAGAAACACGTTTCACCTTTAATTGGTGGGGCATTGCATTCAAAATGTTGTACACAGTTCTCCTCAATAAACTTGTACATGAACTGTAACAGTTCATTCTTCACAATTAAATTAGAACTGTAACAGAATGCAAGAAGAGAGATTTAATACATCTGTATGTATACAAATGCTTTCTGGAGTCAAGGAGATAAACTAATTCTGTGCTAGGAATTTAGAACTCAGATTTACCACAGGAACAAATAAAATCAGGGCAGTTCCCAGTGCAGTCATCATTGCTGTTGCTCTCTCTACAACATCATAGATAAGAGAGAAAAAAGGCTACTTTTTTTTGAGGGGACATGTCCTTGAAACACCGTTTGCTGCCTACCTCCTAGTTCACACAGGTAGAGAGGCATTTATTAGGGCAGTGCTGGAATAATTTAAAGAAAATGGGGTTGAATTGCTCTGCTGTGAAACAGAAAGGATGTGAAGGGGCTTCTCATGTGTGCTTAACAGGCAGCTCTGCTGAGGCACAGATTAACTAGGAACTGGAGTGGTCTGAGTGAATACCTGGGTGAGAATACTGATTTTCTGTGGGTTCTCCCCATCTCTGCACCTGCTAGTAAGATAAGAGGGGGCATGAGCCATTTCCAAAGAGAATGTTGAGCTTTCTGGTCATTTTGTTCAAATGAGCCTAGCCTGTCAGGTGCACACGGGTATGGCTGTCTCTAACGCCTGATTGTTCTCTCTTCTGTCACATAATCTGTCAGGGCCACTTTCCGTTTCTTGGCATCTCATCGTTTCTTGTGGAAAGCAGTGTAAGCGGTTTGGGGGCATGATGGCACTCAGGAAAGTCAGTGCAATTGTAGTGAACAGCCAAATGAGATCTGTGAAACAGAAGGCTGTGATAACTTCACTCCAGGAGCTTTGAAGAGTATTTTCTGGAATGTTGCTGCTTTTTGCCTAACTGCAGCCATGAAGCATTTTGCATTGCCACCTGCTGCTAGAGACAGGCACTGCGCTGCCTTTTAAATCTCAGATACTCTATTCTGTTGTTGTGTCCTGGTTTTGAATCACCATCAGCTTGTCACTCAGCCAGCCCATTAGTATTCTAACTGAAAACACTGTGGATAATCAGGAAGGGAGTCTATTCCCGCCCTTTGCTGGAATTACTGGCTAGCATTGTGGATTTCCAAAAGTAACGAATAGTTAAGTTCAAGCTCTTTGGGAATGGAGCAATGCCTGTGAAGCCCAAGGTGCAAGATGCATTCATTGGTACAAGAAGGGAGTAGCAGCAAACTACACATTCATGCTAGCTAGGGCTGCTTCACTCAGACAACTGAGTACTCCCACCAGCACCTAAATTTTCTCCACACAGGCAGTATCAGTGTATCACTGTGCTACTAAATCCCCAAGGATTCTCCAAGTGAAGGCAACTTAATGCTGGAGGTATATGTTACTGTGCAGCTTGCCCAGCGAGGTCCAGCCCAGGATGTGATGCTTCCAGACCTCGCCTACACTGGTCATCCATGTTCTCCAAACAGAAGCTCTCCCCTAGCAGCTCCTGTCACCTAAAGTAACATGAGTAGTACCGGGAGATACACACTACGGGCATCAGGCCAGTGCACCATGAGCCAGGTGTGTGATCCCCAGGGTGTAGGATCACACAGTCACAGAGCCTGACCGCAGAAGTGCACGCTGCTCTCTGCAGCAGTGGTGTTACAGCTATTTGGAACAATGCACAATTCGCCTTTTGATTAAGAGCCCTGAGATTGACAGTAGCACATGCCAGCAGCTTCAGAGAAAAATAGCAAGAAATTATAAGGAAAAACACTGCCAGTAGGACGTGATTATTCCTTACCTCATTGCCTCAGTCATTGACATGGACCTGAGACACACCAGTTCAGAGCAAATCTTAATTTAAAACATACCCCATCTAAAACAGACATGCTTTTTCTCATTACCTGGCTTGATTTTGAGACCTGCTAAGCTTTTGACCTATAGATATCTAGTAACACTGAGTTCCACAGGTTCGGTGCTCCCTTTCTGAAAGCAGTTCAGTTTGACATGCTGCTGTGCTATTTTCAGCACTAAGTGGCTTCTGCAGGTGAGCCCTAAATACTTTTTTTTTTTTTAAGTGACAGAATACTATATAGTTTATTCTATGTTAAGGTTTCATAATTTCAAGTTATGTTTCAGCTTACTCATCTCTTTTTAGGAGACCAACATGGCCAGGCCAGTATGATGATAATAGGTGTTTCATTTTTCCAGTATGCATGTTTTCCTCTTCTTCTTCTTTTTTACATGTGATTACTCTCAGCCTGTCACATCACCTTGTTTAATTCAAAACGTGCTTCTTGGCAGCTGTAGAAAATAAGCAATATTTCTCTTTTCTTGTGCAAAGAAGAGACTGTGACAGGATAAGAAGCTTCTCCAATGTAAGTGACAGCCAGAGTATTTTTTTGAATTAAGATTAGGATAGGCAGAATGAAGGCTTCCTTGGATGAATAAAAGAGCTCTTCCTGTTAAATTCCAAAAATAAAAATCATGCAGAGCTGTTGTATTTCTGGAGAATACAGAAAACTGTAACGCATTGGTATAAAACTGATCGAAACTATCACCATAAAATCTTGTCGCATTTCAGCACTCTGCTTTATTGAGGAGAATCCAGCAACACCCCCTGCCCCAAACGCAACCAGCCAAGCCTCCACATCTTTAGTTTCAATGACAGCACTTGCACTTTTGGAAAACAGGTCATTTATGTGAGTGCTTAATTACATAATTAAGTAGATAGTCTCAAGGCAATCCTATTTGTGATTGGAAAGCCTGTCTTTCTGTGTTGGATAGTCTCTCCCAAAATTCTCATCCTTAATGCTGTCCTTTGGGGCTGTCCGCTTGCTTATGTCCATGTGTAATCCTACTGGCATTGTCAGGACTAGCTTAAACCTGAGAGTCCAGTAATGCTGGTCCCATTGCAGCTGATTACATGTGTGGGTTGACTTCATGCTGAGGTGGCTGTGGTTGCAGTCATGAGCATTGTTGGGAGTGTTGTGGCTGCTGTGGGTGACATAATGGTGCTGAGACACAGCTGATCTGCTGTCCCCTGTTAGCATGACACTGCATCTGCACCTGGCTCCTGGAGGTGGTTCAGGCACTTAGTGAGCAGTGCAGTTTTCGTAATATGGCACAGTGTGAGGGATGCGTCATTTGAAGCTGTGCAAAGTAATGCCACTGAAGTTTCATCTGTTAAATATAGCAACTGAATCTTAGGAACATTTTCATGCATAACATAACTAAATACATTATGCAGCTCTTTAGCTACCCTGAACAATGTGCTGAATTCAAACCTCATGCTGCCCATTGACTGCAACGGGCATCTCTAACGGCTACTCAAGTGCACTGCTTCCCCTGGCCCCAGTCCAGCAAAGCACTCAGACATAAACCTGTGAGTTCCCTAGCTTGGCAGTAGGCTGCTGGCCCTTGTCAGCACTGGAGTGGCTGACAGCAGTGTCAAAAGGCCCCTAGCTGTGGATGCAGAGAGGGTCCCGAGCTTGGAGTGGAGTCTCTGGAACCTCTTTTAGGCAGGTTTTATTTAGAACCAGAGGATCCACCCGCACAGTGTAGAGATGGGGTGCCATGCTGGCTTTATCAGTGTGGCACTAGATGTATTCTAGCCTGAGTTCTCACGGACATTGAGCAAGTGGGTCCTCAAAGGACAGATATCTACAGAGCCTTCCCTATGTGTTTAGCAGGCTGGCTGATAAAACTCTGCTCCACACCATGCATTACTGTCACAAAGGGGGCTTCTCAAGAAGTCTCTAGACTACTCATTTCAGATGCTACTACCGAGCTGTCTCAATATTATCCACATGTGATAAACATGAATTAAACACTAGAAACAATCCCTGAGATTTGCTCTTCCTTCAAGATTCTCAGCAGAAAATAGGAAAACCCACTTTCATTTCAGAACCACGGTCGGTATCAATATGCAGGCCTTGCAGACAAGCTTAAGTGACCACTTAAAACATGAGAACCAAGAGGTAAAGATGCTGAAAGTGACTGGGTGGTGGACATGATTACACAAGCAGACCTCTTACTACTTTTTAGATAGCCCAAAGCAGTAGTTATTATTTGACGCAATCATTATTATTTTGAAGTGATCAAAACCCAGTTAGTCTCAGTACAGTGAATAAGCTGTCCACAGCTGAAAAATAACACACTGCAGAATACAGAGCAGTGAGTTGGGCGTCACTTACACAACGGACCATTTATGGATACTTTTTTTCCCCATAGCAGTGTGCAGTGTGAAGATGTTACTCAGCACTAATTACAGTAGAGTATTTATTGGGTCTAAAAATATTCCCATTGAGACCAATGGAATGGCTGTTAAAAAAAATAATTCCCTTTCACTGCGTAACCCACCTTCCTGAAAACTTGGAAAAAAGCTAGATGGAGCCGTCTCTGAAACCTCTTTTGGTGAGGTTCAGCATGGAAATCACAATAGTTTCCTTAATACTGTAACATATATTATGGGCAGATAAAGGAACTAACATTTCATCTGTGTGTGATAGGTTTTATTTCTTTGATGCCAGATGAAAGGAGTCTTTTTGGCAAGGAAATGGTAATCTCTTGTTGTTGCACATAAATCCAAATTGGAAATTATGACACTTCTCTCTACTCTCCCAAAGCAAAGCAAACAATTCAGAAGCAACGGCAGACAGTGCCTTGGAGTTTTTTACATGCTGGGTGTCTGATTCTGCTTGTCACAGCAAAAAACAGAGTCTCTATATAGCAGTAGGGAAAAACAACCAAAAAAACCCAGTTCTTGTCCTCTCTGAAACCCCAGCAAAATTCCAGGAGGGAACAGACATGAAATCCATTATTACTGAAAAAACAGTCAAAAATCTGGCACACAGTGTGAAATCAGAACAAAAACGAATTCAATCAAACCTTCAGAATTACTGCCCAAGTCCAGAAAAAACAAAACAACAGATCATATACAAAATGCAAGGTTATGGAGGAGATCAGTCTGCTTCTTTCAGCCTGCTTATTGCCTTGTTGACTCGTGGTATGTTTACAGACTGACTAGGAATGAGTGAATTGAATAATGCGTTCGTCGAAGAGCATAAATATTTTTGCTGCTAAGCCAGCTGGATGTTAACCAACCTATTAATATTTAGTTGATGAATATTCACCCATACAGATGCTTTCATTGGCCTAAGTGCTCCAGCTTAAGTGGATAGCTCTTCTCCATACCCTATTGAATTCTGAAACATCTGAGAAAAATAAGCATTTAAGGTGACAATGAAAAAGCATCCGTGAGATTGGAAGAACACATTTCAGCACATTGCTGGTAGGTGGCGTCACGTACCATCTGTCCTCAAGTTTCCAAGGTGTGCCAAGTGACCTCAAGGATATGCTAGCAATGGACATCTTCTTTCAATGGCCCAACCAGTGGCTAGTGATGATGCTAGAGATCCACGTAGGAAATAGAGATATTAGTATAAAATAAACACAGACAAAGCAGCACTGTGAGCGAGGCATGAGAAAATACATTTTGGAGGCACACAAGCAAAAGATATGTAAGAAGACATGTGCTTCAAAGGCAAACTGGCTAAACCAGGATTTCACAAGGCATAGGTCCTTCCTCTCTTCTTGAAAACATGAGACTGAATAAGAGGAATTCTTTAAACCTATTGTAAGGAGGCACGGTATTATTATAACTACATGTTATTCATGGTAAAGCTGTATTGTCAATGCTAAAATTCAGAGTCTGTTATTGTACAAAGTGTGTCTGCTGAGTGCAAATGTCCTTGGCCTCAGTGTTTGCCCACTAAATAGAAAAGACAGGTGCAGGGTTGGGAGGAAGGCTTATAAAACATGACGAGAATGAACACATTAATCTGAGCCAAAAGTCATGCGCTGAGAGATGTTTCCTCAGCCATAAATACGAAACGTAGGGACAAATGTTTTTCTTGGGCAGAAACAGGCAGACCCTTTTCTCAGGAAAAGACGGTTTCTTCTAGGCTAGACGCAGGGTGTCAAACACTGGGGTAGCACAATGGTGTCAGCACAGCTCAGACACAAAAAACCTTCATCCAGGACTCCTGAGCTGCATGGTCACCTTCATGTTGGCATGTTAACAGTAGTAACCTGTGCTGGAAATCAGTGGGGAGCCTTCTGAGAAATGCCTCCATGTACGAGAGCTGAAGCAAAATTAAACAACCGTGTAATTTCTTCTCTGGAATAGAGCTTTCTCTCAAGGCAACCTCTACTTCTGTAATCACCTTGATTCTGGGGAACTGACTTCAGAATTTGCCACTGTTGATGTTCTGATTTCTCTCCTTTCTTCCTACTTTCTGTCTCTCAATTCACTGCTATTAACATCAGACTTCCAAGTATTTTTGTTGTCGTCCCAAATCCCCAAGCGTGACAGTATCCTCACCACTTTTATACACTCTCCTTCATTTTATGGCATTTCATGCTTTCCCTCAGCACTATCAGTCTTTGCGCTACCATCTCCCTCAGCTGTGGGATGGAGAGATGAAAGCAGAAGCCACTGTACCTCCCTTAATCACTGCTGTATTTTATGAGCAGCAGAAAAAGGTGCTGGGGGGGGGCAACAAGAAGGTTTCCTTTCTATGCTTCCTGTCTCTCTGCTGTTTTATGGTCTGTACTTCAGCTTCAGAGATGTTAGAGGAAAGGGAAGAGGCCAGGACACGAGATGGGTTCTATCTTAATCCTCCTCCTTCTGATCTCAACTTCTGTTCATGATGCAGCCAAACGCCCAAGACTTTCACTAGAAGCCAAGCCTGGAGTCTCCGTTTCCAGGGACTCCTGGGTCCACCAAGTTTCCGTTTACTGCAGCAGTAACCCACCTCCTGTTCACTGATGAATTTTCTTCTCTATTCCTTCGCAGAGCCTAAAGCAAGTTGCAGATTAGGTCGGTCTGCGTCCACATCAGGTGTGCCTCCTCCATCCGTTACTCCGCTCAGGCAAGCCAGTGATCTTCAGCCGAGCCAGGTACCATCGTTAGCCAATCGTGAATGACTTCATGTGCTGCAACATGCCAAATGTTTCTCACCTCTGTGTCTGTCATTTGCTACAGTAAATGATTTTTTTGGTTTTTGTCTTTATTTTCTGTGCGTGTGCGTGCATCTGTGTGTGCGCATCTCTCATTGGCAATGAAATTCCACTGGCCACAGCCAGTAGAATTTTCTTTGCTCTTAATTCCTTGTATCCTTTTCTGTCTTCATTCTGTAATATAAATGTAGTAAAACTGTACTGTATGACTTGGCTGAGGTTTTTAATTTTTCATGTTTTCTGTACTTTTTTACTGTCTTTAAAATTTATCAAACTTTGATAAATTTAATCTATGTTTTTATGTAAATTTCTTTTAAATGTCTTGTCTAAAGCACTCGCATCAATGTTTGTCAATGACTTGTACATACCCGACTTCTGCCCAGCTGTACTTTAATATTTGAGCCAGTTTCACATTTGTTTTGGTCTTAATGCATGATTGTATTACACTGTGATTTATCACTGTCCTGAAAACTGCTGTTACAGCAAGTTACTTTGTTTAGTTAAGGCAGCTAGACTCTCTTCAGCTGCAGGCCATGTAATGCTTACAGGACTACTATATAGTCCACTGTAGTTATGTTCATGGTATATTGTTAGGAATCAAAAAACAAATCAAAAGGGTAACATCTCCTTGTATCTTAAACAGAGATACTTTTTTTTTCCTCATCAAAACCAAAAATGTCACATAGACCCTTGAGAAAGAAATTAAAGTGCTTGGGTTTGGCAAATATCACCAATAGCAAGAAAATGGAAAAGAAATAAAGACATGAGAAACCTATACTTACCTTTATTTTATATGCTAATACTGATATTGTATCATTTTGCTGCGCAGACCTGTATTATTAGTTTGACAGAACTAACTGCTGAGAGTAGCAATTGAGAGAAGAGGTTTCACTTCAACATAACATGAATGCCTTCTGTCAAGCTCAAAACACTCCAGTACTGTATCACTCGCATGTACGTGTACAGGCCTACGCATCACTGTGTATGTGTGTGAGTATATACATGCACAGAGATATAAGCATGTATGTATATATGTGTGCATACATATATGTACACACACACAGACATCCTTATTTACATGGTGACTTTTCGACTGGCTTTCAGGGAATTAGTCTCCATAATCCTATTGAATTTCAGTGAGATTTGAGTGGAAAACTCCCTGAGGACTGCTTTGTAACCATCACGTATTTAAGTTGTTTGTCGTTTGGTGAGTTGCTTCTAGAACATCTTAACCAAAGTAGGGACCAGAAGAGTAAAGCTGATTTACTCAATGCAGACAACCAGCTACTTATTAGGAAGGTTATAGCTGGGTAGCCTAGTCCATACAGGTTAAAATTCTCTAACCTGCAAAGCTGACGCTACTGTATTACTTCTGAGCCCTGCTGGACGTAATGCCTAACAGAACCTTGCACGCTTCTAAAGCATATTTTACAATAACAAAATCAAATCCATACTGGAAATTCAAAATGACAGCCTATTTAAATACCACACAAAGTGTTCCTTCATCTAAGGAAGAAATTAGGGTAATTGTACTTCCAAAGGTTTTGAGTGTCCCAGTGTTCATGTAGTATATGATTTTTGATTAAATGGGTCTTACAGCACACATGATGCTTTGCTGGTTACTCAGCGGCAAAGGCACCTTAGGTGTTTCGAAGGATTTTTAGTCTCTCAGTTTATATTAAGAACTAAACAATAAGCTTTGAAAGCAGAAGCTGATGTGGTAGAAGAGATAATGAGCCTCTTAGAAGCTGCAGCCAGGGTTCACTGTAACTGCAGAGGAAAAATCCACCTCACTTCATACAGAAGAAAGGAACAAAGATGATAAGAGGAATTTTCAAGTGACTGTAGAGGGTGATCTTGTTAATTGAATAATGTATGATATGGACACGGCTTCATGAAAAACAAAGGAAAACCAGTAAAAGCTTTCTCTTTCCATATGTCTTCCCTTCAAGCTGTCAATCTCTTACTGCCCATCTATTAAGTTGTCATATATTATGATGGCATAATTTTTTAAAGGTGGGGATTCGACCCTGATTCCAGCAAAATGACAAAAGTCTTATTAATCTCCATGGCAGGTACAAACACTACTTTGGTTGTGTTCTTTATATACCTAATCTATCTTAATGTGCAAATAATCTATGACAGGTGAAATGTGTTTAGAAATGGCTGGGTTGTTAGCCCATTCTGAATCTGACAGATTGTGGCATGCAGGGTATTTATTTCCATGTGCTCTGGCTATTGCTTGTGTTGATACTGGTTTCCTTAACCACATGGTAATCAGCAGTTAGACTTTCCAAAAGATTAAGAGGACACATCCTGTTATCCACGTCTTTGTTGGTGAGATGGGCACAGCTAACATTCATACAGCGATACAAGATCTGAGAAAGGGGAGATTAATGTTAATTGGTTTTCTCAGATCTTCATGGTTCCCAAACCGATGTTTTTCAAACTGTTTAACTTGCAGGAAAAAAAAACAGATTTGCAACTGAGCTCTCAAGGCCCATTCTTTTTAACACAGAATCAGTCAAGTAAGTGGTGAGGATGCTTAGTAATGAAAAATAGGTCCGATCTAAGGAAACCTAAATTATAATTCCAATCAAATATTGGCTAATTGTGTAACTATTGACATTTAACTCCCCTATGCCTTATTTTCTTGTGTGTTTATTGGTGTAGGAATTGTGAGGATTAACCAGTTAGTATTCATGGAACATATTTATGGTATATTGATGGTAAGCATTATAGTGATCACTTATAAATAAAGAGCTTACAAGCAGAGTTTAATTATGTGGCTGGTCTCTGATGGAGAACACTTTAAAATTCTATAGTGTAGCAGCAGCTAACAGTCACCAACTCGGTGGGACAGATACAGAGCGTGCTGTTCTGCACTTTGTTCTGGTAAATGGTGAGGGCATTTTGAAAGAGCTGATTGCAAGAAGCAACCTTGGAATAGGTCGTGAATTGACTGAATTTAAACTGAAAGATAAATATAAGTTTATCTTGGAACTGCAGTTACTGATTGTGTAAGGACAAACTTTAAGACATTAAGGAAGTAGCAGAGGAAGTCAAGTAGAGAGCTTGGAACTGTAATATGGCAGAAGCACGGAATATATTTGGGCTACAGAAGTGGCATATAGCTGTATTTCCTAAATACAGATCTTAATATAAATATCCTAAATAGAAGACTGTAAGTAGTGGAGAAGTGTTCTAGATATCACAGAACTTAATGCTTTATAAAGGTTCTCTTGTGCTAGCAGAGAGCTTACAGGGAATGGAAAAATGTTCTAGGAAGTACAGTAAGTGTATCTTAGAGGTAAGAAATGAGTGAATAAAATTAGAAATAGTGAAAGTCCATCTGAGTTTGGCCTTTATATGGAAATGAAAACAAATATCAGTCCTTTGTAGCCATTCAAGTGGACAGAACAGTAGAAGTTAACCACCACGTGCAGTTTATAAAGTAGAATAAGCATTGTCCAAGGATGCCCCAATAAATACCTCATCACCCACATTGCTGGAGCCTCTGTGCTGATGCCTGAGATTTCTGTAGCGGGCATGGCCGGGTGTTTCACCCTGCAGTGGTAAATACTCAGTCACATCAGGGGACCCCCATAAGTGGACAAAATTGTTCACTTGCATAAAGCAAGCAGGATTTGGAGTCAGAGGTATCACTGAGATACAGTGACGTTTGCCTTCATCCTATCATTCTCCACATCTTCACCTGAGGGTAACACAGGATTACACTCTGCCAATGGACTCGGAAATCCTTGTCACATGCAGGATATGTGTCCACTGAGCATGTTTGTCACAAAAGCAGAAAACCTTTGGAGCAGCCAGCACTGTGTCAGCCCCTCTGCTGGAGAGCAGGGCATCTCGCGGCCGGGTTGTTAATGTACACAAAATCGTTTCTAGGTCACTACCAGGCTTCTCTGAAACAGTCTTCAGCACAATAAAAAACCACTGGTTTCCATTTTAAGAAAAAGGAGCCAATATAACTATCTCTATAATTTTTTCTGCAAATGAATTTTGCAAAGTGAGGTTTGTTTGCAATAAGATGTAGACAGCTTTTGGAAAATCACATGTATTAAGCTGCACAGCAGCATAGCAGTGCATGTTCATAATGAAGATCCACAATCTGAAGGAAAATACACCCTTTGAAAACAAAACTCCAGATACTTACAATGTGGTATTTCAGCTTTTCTGCAAAGCAGAGCCTATTTTCAGATACATTTCCATGAAACCGTGTACCTTATCTGCAAATGTGCAGCCTCCCTTCATGCTGCTGGTTAGTGGCTTGCTTTTCAGGGGAAAGACAGCACTGTCCTTTACCGCTGCCTCCTCAAGGTATGCTATCTGAATTCTGAAGGTGTCTCATGCCTCTTAAGGTCTGGTGTCTTCTTGAGGGGAGGACCAGGCAGTGATATCTAGCTCCAGTTTAAGCAAGGAAAAAAGGTTTAAACTTTACAGTGATGATCAAAGTAAAATCCAGAAGCCATGCTGAGATTAGAAGTAACTCAGAGGAGGGAATGAAGATATATGGACAGCTATGAATTAAGGAGTTTCACCTTGCATTGAAGGAATGAAGAAAAAGCTAGAAAATATATCAGAATCAACACTGAAATTTTTTGTGGCTTATTTAAAAAAAAAAAAATGCAGCTCAGTTCATTACTTGCCTGGTATGTGCCTGAGCCCCAGCAAGTTGAAACGGCATTTTTCTCCCTCCCCCTGCTCATACGACCCCATCAGTGAATGTGACACAGAATGTCCACATGATGGACAAACTAACCATTAGCTTCCAAAACTGAGGAGAGCTTTCACTTATTTTACGATTTTTCTGAATGCAGTATAGCAAAGGGGAAAGGCCTCCCGTTCACAGAATGGACTTGACCATGTAATTGTTGTCTTGCACGAAATGAAGTGAATCTATCAACATTCTATCTGAGTATGTATCTTTGATAGACAAGAATTTTAGATACAAGCTGGCTCCTTCAATTTGTATTTAGGTAGGTAAATAATAAAACAGACTTGTGGAAGGACTGAGCTTACTCTTTAGCTGAGACCTAGCCTGCCTCTGAGATGTCTAAACCAGGGCTATGATACAGGTTCCCCACGGGGGGTTATATGAAGAGAGGCACCTGCAGAGGGGACTCGCCTAGCTAACCCCTCAGTGACCATGCAGAGCTGCATGTCTGTCACCTCACATAACCTGGCAATTTACCCTCCTAATGTGACCGCTGCTGTCGGCTGTGGAAGGCTAGCTGGGGCCATTCCTGCTCTGTGTGTGCTGGAGGCTCCTGCACATCTACCACTGGACAGGTAACAGTCGTTAAAATTTCCTTTGCTGTGTAGTGGACGTTTGTACCTTTTCAGACTTAACCCACGGGTGCTGAGCGCTAGGGGAGCAGCTGCGCGGACGACAGGGCCGGCCCCTGCCTACCGCAGATCTTGGCAATGCCGTGCTCTTGGCACCCGCCCTCCCGCCGGCCTCCGCGGGCAGGCTGGCTGCGGTGCCCGGGGGCAGCAGGAGCCCGCGGCGGTGTGCGGCTCTCGGCTCTGCTGTCCGACCTCGCCGGGGGAGCTGGCGTCAGGGAGCGGGGACCACAGCTCCGCAGAGTCCTGAGAGACCAGGATTTTTCCAGCAGAGATTTCCAATGTGTTAACGTAGGCAGGGAAACAGAGAGCAGATTTTCTGCTTTCAATACGCAACTGGAAGGGGGTTTGTTGTTGTATTTATTCCCAGTTGGTCTGCGGTGGGTGCAGCGCACACTGCTTTATGTCCAGCAAGAACACGAGAAGTTCCCTCTCTGTCGCTTGGGTCTATCAAGGAGAGGTCCCGGACGACAACGCACGTTAACGGCTGTTCAGAACGAACCCGAACGGATTCCGAACAGCTTCCCTTTCGCCG
>Ga0181612_182919_pt1 | contig 26425 bp, 19 predicted proteins | sample HoacroProtozoa21_FD_119630 | JGI IMG/M metagenome (GOLD analysis project Ga0181612, IMG submission 119630) | Hoatzin crop microbial communities from Cojedes, Venezuel. Combined Assembly of Gp0051906, Gp0051904, Gp0051908
ACCCCAAGCCTGTACAGGTGCATGGGATTGTTCCTCCCCAGGTGCAGGACCCTGCAATTGCCATTGTTGAACCTCATCAGGTTCCTCTCTGCCCAGCTCTCCAGCCTATCCAGGTCACGCTGAATGGCAGCGTGATTGATGTAATTGTAGTTTTAAGTTACTGTGAAGTGTGTGCTCTCTACAAATCAAGTCATTGTCCTTTGCATTTGAAAGTTGTGGGGAGAGAGGCAAATTACATAGCTGAAGCAATGGTTTTCCCATGACTGATTCTTGTCATGTAGAAGTTCTTCAGAGTGCTTGATACAATTTCCTCCAAACTCAAGAGCAGTCACCTAAAAGTTACCATGGTGGTGAAACAACAGTATGAGTGAATGAGTCTAAACCTGTACTGCTTGCACTTCTGCAGCTGAAGTGAGGATAACCAGGTCTTAAGGATACCTACTTTCTTCCTTCCCCTTCTGCTGTGATAGTTAGAATTGTTTTAGCTGTAAGCTATTAGCTCAAATTCATTTTCTTGTTTCTACAGGTATCATTCACCCATGTAGGCTCCTTTCTTGGTGGTTTATGACATAAATGGGACATCAGTAGAGACAGTTAGGGAGATAGAAAGGAGTAAGAAAAAGGGAAAAAGAAGAAGAAAGGTGTTGTGTTTTAACAAAAAGGGTAGAAGCAAGGCAAAATGAAGGAAAGGGCGTAGAGGAGAAAAGCAGATAAGGGTGGGAAAGGAGAAGGTGAGCAAGTAAAGCGATCTGATGAGTATGTCATGAGAGGTCTAGACAATTTATCAGTCATATCTGTCTAGAGAATAAGCAGCATCAATAGCAATCATTCATAAAATTCTTTCCTCAGTTATATCTTGTTCACTTCATTATCGAGGCTTTCTCATGGCTGCAGTAGTTTTCTATGTTTTCATAGTTTTCTATGCCTTCTGACAGCTGTGAAGTGTTGTATGAACTGGAAGTGGGGTAACTTTGCAGAACTGCTATGAGTAAAAGTAGCAAAAACATGGGATGGTGCCAAATACGAAGAGACTTATAGTTAATAGAAACATTCATATTGGTATTCCAGTGGTTGGGATTGACGTTATAGTCAATATGAATAAATACTTGGAGCAAAATAGAAGGACAGTGTTATTTTTACATTGCGATTTTTCCGTCCTTAGCCTCATTTCAAAGCACAGGAGTCACATTGTTTGAGAGGATTTTGCTGTTAGGTATCTTCTCAGTAAAGGTCATAGAATATAGTCAAAAGACACTTAACACAATGATGGGCAATATCCAAATTATGAAGAGATTTGTAGAGAAAATTGCTTTCTTAGGGCTCAGTCCCACAAAGGTGTCGAGTGTGGCAATAAAGTTAACAGAAAATTTGGAAGCCTGTTACATTGACTGATGAGTCATTATCAATAAAATGGAACAGGAAAAAACGCTGATGTCAATCGTTATTTTACTATCATCCTTTTTTTTCCTCCTTTGTGTAGGCAGAAGATCGGTGCCGAAAAGACATGATGGTAGAGCAGTATCTTACCTTTTTACAAATGTTTAACACAGGAGGATTGTCTGTAGGATTAGAACGAAAACTTTTACACGTACAAAAAGAGTTTTTGTCAGACATGTTTCATCCATTCACATCGTGTCTTTCTGTGCTCCGATAGAGAAAAAAATTTTGCATGTAAGAATGAATGCTTAGTACTGGTACTATTTTACTTTAAAAGTTTATATAATTTTTGAAAGTTACCCATTAACCAGGGTTAATATAATTAGTTACACTTTGGTCTTCTATTTTTTTTACAAATTCTGTTTTTCCAGGTGTTGTTAATGTGTAATTTATTCAGGCTGGAATAGTATCTTTGTATCAGTGGGGTGAGGACAGTTTACTCCAGAGAAAGCTATGCCTCAGAACATGTGTCTGGTGTGTGAATTCCGCATTTTTAAGTGCAACCAGTGCTTTTTATTCCATGAAATGAATTCTGTGCAACAGAAAAACAAAGAAAATGTCTTTGAAATGAATAATTCCATGTTCAATGATAATTAGAGAGAGGCCAATGCTACAGCAGATTACTGGTGAATGTTCACAGGCATTGCTTATTGTTTTCAGGAATGTAGGCAGAATGTGAAAATTCTAATGAATTCTTACATAAATATGTAGCAGTGCAGTAATTTGAATCCAAAGTGATCTTTTAAAATAATACTGACCAAGGATTTGAAGTAAACAAAATTAGTTTTTAAACTGAAGCTTGATAAGGGTTTCATTGCTGTCAAAATTGCAAGAGCTATGGAACTAGCAGTATGTTACTCATTCCAATCTAAGTATCAGGTACACTTTGAATGATTAGGAGAGTATGATTCAGTGTTCATTGAAATAAAGGGCAATTTTTATTTTGGTAGATCAATGATTTGGTCTGAGATTGAGACTAGGATGGTTTCTGTAAAGGAATTAAGAATAATTATATGGTTTTTTATGATGGTGCAGTAGTGCTGGTCATTTTCTGGATCTGCCCCATGGGTAAGTTTGCTTATTTTTTTGTATAGTCAGTTAAAGACACTTATAGCCACGTCTGTCTTCATACCTGTCATACCGTCACCATATTACAGACATGAGTCATCTGACTAGAAGAAATTTTTAGTAGCAGAACTGAGCACTGAGCACTCAGATGTGGCAGTTACTGTATTTCTAAGGGTTAAGGAATATAATATGAGCATATGATACAAAAAGATAATTAAGATGGATCTGAAATAATAGAAGAGAGGACAGAGGAAAAGAGAAGCAAAGGCTGAAGTGAGCGTTCTGCATAAATGAGAAGCACTCGTCATGCTAGATCTTATCAGATGTTTCGTCTCTCAAATGTGCATGAAGAATGAATGAAAATAAAAAAAAAATTCAGGAGAGAGTTCTACTTTTCAGGAAATGAAAAAGTAAAAGAAAAATAGAGTTATATGATGCAAAGCAAACTTCTGCCAGTCTCTTGCTAGGAAAGACATGCATTTACAGATTTTTTTATTTAACTCTGTAAAACCACAACACACAGCTGGAAGCACAACACAGATTCCAGAATTAGGGGAGAGACAAACTGAAGAAGCAGCTGACCTGAACAGTCACCAGCACTCCTGCCTTACTTCACACTCAGTTGCGTTGCTAAGACAGCCAGTCTCGCACGGGTTGAATCCAGAATGCTTCCAAGTACTGGGTTAATTAGTGAAATACCCTGAAGTTAACTAACTCCCCCGCCAAGAAATGGGCTCTTCCATTTTCCTCACATGGTTATCTAGGCACTTTCACTTTTCCATATATAGGAGCAGCTCAGGGACTGACAGCTCAGGCTAGGCAGGGATACAGACTTCAGGCACATGCATACTCCTTGCGTGCGTACACAGATGTAAGCACATGCTAAGTTCATGCACTGAAGTTCAAGTTAGTGCAAGAGGTAATAAGTCAAGACAACGATACTGCTGCTGATAAAGAACATTCTGCTTTAAGAGAAGGCACAAAAGGTAGAACTTTTCAACCACTGCTTGTAATAACCTATCAGGAAAAGCGTCACAACCATGAATGGGCCAGTAGATGGTTTGTGTGATTACACGCTGGATGATGAAGCGGCTTTCATGTTCACGTCAGAGTCAGTGGGAGAAGGACATCCAGGTAAGAAACCAGATCTGGCAAATGCGTAAAATGAATTACATTTTCATTTAAAATGTTTTAAAAGCCCGAAGAAGAATTCATCTACTATTAATCTTATCATAGAAATTATTTGTAACAGGGCATTTTTTACTTTATTTCTATTGGACCTTGTCCATACAGACTATAGCACCACTATAACTGAGGTGGGCTCTTCCAACAGGAGTTTACGTGCTTTTGCAGGGTGTGTGTTACACTGAAGGAGCAGTGGGATTTATGGCTGCTGCTCCTTCCTTTTCATCTGAATTTCTTTCAGTATTACTGTGGAGACACTACTATATGTCTGATAGACTGCAGTTTCACATATGGATAAGAATCCATAGCTTGCTTCTCAAGTTCCATATCTTTATGGGCCCTGTGAAACTGTCCTGCAGATATGCTGTGGTCTAAAACTGTCACCCACGACAGGAATGTCTCTAAGCAGGCTATTTTAAAGCCTTTAAAAATCAATGGTCCCAGCAGCTGTACATGGCCAAGTTGCTGATTTTTTTTCCTGTCCATTCCATCATCTGACGCAATACATGGAATTGCTTAAGCAAATAGTGGACATTTATTTGCTAAATTTTATGTACAGTCAGCAGAGCTTAGTTCAATTTTATTGAAAACAAATGTTCATTTGCCATAAACATGTACCTTATGTCAACAGCAAGTGTTCCCCCACATGAGGCCACAGGACAATAGACTATTTGATGTCCTGAAAAGTGTATTTATTTTAGAAGCTGATTTGGTGTCCTGTGCCTTTTGCTATAGGAAAGCTTTTTCAGGTCTGTACTCATGCCATGTGAGTAAATCATAAATGGGTGGAATGACATAGCAGAGAATAAGAAGGTCAGCAGTGAGGATTTTATGTCTATAATTCTGATTCTTTTCTGTAATATTAACTTCTTACTGCAGATCAAATCTGTGCCTGATGCAATTGAGTACATCTCTGTCAATCGCAAGGCAGCTATGTCAGGTTAAGCCAGTTGGGGTTCTTTCTGATGTAACACAATCAGAAAATGACAATGACCTTCGTGCTTGGAACATAGGTCCCATCTCAAATTTATATATAATTACATCCAGCGTCTGTAGAGCAATGTCGCTTCATAGGAAAAATAACATTATAAAATATGGTAATTTTAAATTCATGATGGTATTTCCAAAGATGACAGGTCACAATCTATGCTACTCTAATAATTATTTTTAATCCCCCTGGGGCAATAATAGGTCTCAGAACAGGAAGAGTTCAACTGGGTCCCCAGATTCAGCTTTGTCCTTTTGTTTCCTTCCTTTACCAATTCTCTTTTTGTCTTTTTTCTTGTTTCAGAATTTGGCCTATTTTTTAGTTCTCATTCATGTTCTCTTTATTTCCAAAAACTCTGTCAGTCCTCAGCAGGCCTTCTTTCAAGCCCCATGAGCGTTATTTTCCTCCTGCGCCAAATTACTCGTCAGGCCTTTGAGAAACGGTGTTACCGCTGGGTGGGTTTGTGCACGGCCTCTTCTCTGGCAGATGCTGCCGGATCTCTGGGTGCGGTGAGATGCAAAGTGGCAACCCGAGAGGCTTATTGTAGAGGGAGTGGAAAACTGAAATTTAGTTGGGTATTTTCAAGGCTCTGATGGTTATACTTTCTTAAACAGCCTAGGTCTTCGTGTAGGGTGCTGAAAACCCAACCACCTGTGATAAAGGAAAGATACAGGTTTTCCAGCTGGAGGGAGGACAGGGAAACAGTATGTAACTCTGGGTGGTCCTGCAAATTCTTGTTCCTGAACATAGCGTGGCAATAGTTCTTAATCGTCTCAGAGATAGTTCTAGTTTCTGACAGCAAACCAATCACCCTTACATCGTGGCCAACCCCCATTTTCCCTGTCTGTGGTTTTACATGAGGTATAGACAGGTCATTCAGTTTTTATCACCCAGGAAAATCTTGGGTTTTACTTAAAATGAGACCCAGTGTCTGAGGCTGTAGTTGGGCTTCTGACATTATCAGAAGCACTAGAATTTTATTTGTGAGCTTTGAGTTCCTCTGTTTGATACCAAATGGATAATTTGCGTGTTCTTCTGTATGTGATAATATAATTTTGCGATAGGGCATTATGTGAAGTGAAGATCCTGAACCAGATCTTTGCCTGGTGGAAATTTGGATTGTTCTGATTATATTAGCTAAAGACTGAATGCTTTAATGGAGACCTCCTTCTTAATAAAAAAAGCAGGAGAAATTACATGCTTATTTATCTGGGTATACAGAGAACTGCCCTGTACACGTGCAATGCCTAAGAGTTGTGTGTCACCAAGAAGCCCAAATTCCACAGAAGCAAGTAATAGCTGGCAATAATTAACATACAGATATTACCTATGCTCCTCAAAGTATTTATAGAAGACTCTATTCATCCAATCTTCTGAGTCCAAATTCTTCAAAATCACTTGGGTATAAAATTTGTGAATTCCTCCCGAGTCTTTAATCTTGACGTTTAGTGGGGTAAATTCCAAACTTTCAGAAGACTGACATGTGACTTCTTCACTTCAGCATAATAAAAGCACATAGATAGCAGCATGTGGAAGAGAAAGACTTTTTTTTAGATAGCTGGTCTTTGTCCCTCCTCTGGTTTGCTTTGTCCAGTGGTGTCTGTCCATGCTGCACAATGGTTTCACTGTGCTTTGAAAGGCATTGTGTGTTTCTCTGACCCACAATGTCTTACAGGTGCCAAACCACTTAGGATTAATTCCTTCCCCTATCTGGTGTGACTTCAGGTGGAATTGCCTGCAAACAGAATGTCATTCAGTTTTCCAGTAAGTATCAAGGAATCTCTTTAAAAATAGAAGAGCAAACATCTGCTAAAAGCACCCTTGCATTTTCAACCATATTAAAAATGTAAGTTTAACTTCTGGATATTCACAGAAAAAAAATAAAAAAAAAAACCCACCAAAATGAACAGAAAATGCAGATCTTTCCAAGAAGCTGATGCTTGCATGCCTTATACTATATATACTTAGCAATATCTAATATTGTATATACTTAACAATATACACAATACTTCAGTAAATTGTGTATTGAACTAAGGGATCAGAGGTACAAGATATTTAAACAGTGCAGTGTTAATACTGAAGTACCACTGCAGTTACCAGTTAACACTCCTCAAGAGTCTTTTAAATAGGAAAAATGTAATACAGCACAGTTCAGCTATTCAAAGTCTTTCTAGTGAAACATTTTGTGGTGGAAATCTTATTTTTTGATTAAATGCTCATGGTAAGTATCTGAATTTCTTGACTGTTTTAATTTTTTATCAGAAAACTGAGAATTGGTCAGTTTATCATATTTGGAATATGTAATTTCATGCCCTAGTTTAAATTTTTTTTCTGTTGATATAAATAATGTATCATTCAAAATACTAAATTTTATTTTTATGACCACATTTTTTTAAGAAAATCAGCCTTACCTTTTGAAATGTTCAATGTTTATTATATTTACTAGACCATCAAAACCAGAAGTGTGGTTGTAACTCTTTGTTGTGCTTCAAAGGGCAGAACTTGATTGAATCGTATTTTCAGTTGTTACTGCTGTTCATAGATTGGGGGGGCAGGTGTGAATCCTTGAAACTGAATTGCTGGGGAAGTCCTGAGAAATTGCAGATGTCACAGCCTGTGTTAGGCTTTTATGTAGTCTAGATTCACGTAACAAACTTAGACCCAACTATCTGGAAAACTGTGAAGCTCCTTCTAATTGTTGGAGATCATTTTTGCTGTTGAATGCCTCCTTTACTTCAAAATTTGACAACTGGGCATTTGAGCAGGGCTTATCATCAGCTCCCCTAGACTCATTCATTCCTTTTATATTTAGCAAGAGCTGTTTTAAAGCTAATTGGCATCTCTGCCATAAGGCTGGGATGATTGGATTTCATGAAAAGAATGCATGGTTGTCTAATACTTTCCTCCTCAGTCAAGAAATCCTCCGCCTAGACATCCCTTTTGCAATATTTATCCTGTTGGATAGTAATTCACTACATGAAGGTGTGCATGAATGTAATTCTTCTCTACCACATATTTGTTTAGATGATAATGCCTCACCAGAGGTGGTCCATTGTGCTTTCCCCATTTCGAAAATAGAAGGGCCAAAAAAAAGAAGAAAATAATGGACAAACATATGCTGTCACATTTAGCAGCTGATAAGAGAAATGAGGCAGTTGAGATGAGAAATTTGAATAACAGAATGAAGGGTGCATAAAGCCTGCTAAGCATTGCTAAAAATAGGATATCTGGTTTCATCTTACACCATGACCTTTACTAATAGACATGCCTTTAATTTAATGCATTAATCAGCCAATCACCTAGCGGGATTTCACTTACCAGTCTTGACAGAGACATCTGTATCTGGATTAGAATTTAGTTGCACTAGAACTGCTGGTTGTTGCACCAACAATCGCATATGACATGAATTGTCAAACTGATTTGTCTCAGCTTATTTTAATCTAAAAGTATGATGTCAGCATGGTAGATTAAATTATTCTATTTTATTATTTTAATTGATTAAATTCTCACACAGACTTTAAAGACCAGGAGGGACCTCTGATATATAATCTGGTCTGAGCTTCATACACAGGTACTAATATTTCATGCAAGAGTTCTTCGAACATGCTAGTAAATGACAGTTGAATTTCACTCATACCTTTTAAAGATACCTGGGGTTTTTTTTATCTGGAGATCTGAACAAGCAAGGAATCGTGCATTCCTCTAGGTGAATGGCTTCAACGGCTCTCACCCTTTTAAGATTTTCCTTTTTGAATCTGTCTCTCTCTCATTTTCAGCTATCAACTGTAGTTACATTATCATCCATCAGACACAACCTTTTCTCTCAGCATATTATTTTTAGGTTCTTAGAGACTGTGATCCCAATGCCTATAAAGATTTCCTCTAGTAGGCTGCCTTTCCTTCAGCCTTTCAAAATTAGATTGAGATTGATTGGTTTTGTCCTGTAAAACAGACTTTTCTGATTTTGGGGCATTCTTGTCAGTCTCTCCTAAACCTTCCCACAGCTGCTTAATGTCATCTTTGGAATACTGCCATCAAAATCAAGTATTTCTGTAGCAGTGTCACTTGTGGTATTGTATGGAGATAATTTTATTTCTACAGATGACTGTTCATCTGTTTTTTCTGTCATCATCTTTTCAGAGTAACAGTTTTATAAGACTACCTTTCCCCTTCTGTAGATGTGGACTACACTTCTTGTTCATGAATGTTTTCTGGGTTATTTCTCTGAAAGGGAAGCAAAAAAGCTGCTTTTCTATCTTCCAATATCCATGAAATATTGTACATACTGATGATACAGTTCATGGGGGAAAAAAACCCCCTAAGAACGCATCCTGTTAAATCTTCACTTACTGATTTCACTGCCTACTATGGGTAATGCTCCCTTGAGACATTTCATAAAAGTTTTAATTCATAAATTAATTTCAGCCTCAGCACGCAAAACCAGCATAAGGTGCTTTGGACCAGATAGTTGCTACGAGGAGAAATGGGGACGAATTAGTCTCATGGAATTGCCTGTACTCTTCTTGAATGTTTTGGAAAGAATGCATGTAATATCCCTGTCTGTGCCATATGTAGACAAACATGGGGCTCTGGCATCTCATGCGGGTGAGACATGCTTCGTGTGGAGCAAGAACAGAGATAAAGATTGTTCCTGCTGTGGAAATTCTGGGTGGCGAAAAAAAGGCTACAAGGCAGTCCCAGTCATTATGAGCTTGCTGCAGGGTGTTGGAGCTGCACGAAGAAGGTCATCCTGTCCCCATTGCTTACCTCCCACCCAGATAATAACAAATCACATATTTTCATCAAAAATTTTTGCTTTTATGCTTGAAAATATGGCTATATTTCCTTACAAAAATGGAAACTTTTAAGAGAGCAAGCAGAGATACATTTTAATCACCCCTGCCACCTTTGTCCCCGGTCTTGCTAAACAAGCTTCATTTGGACTTCTGACTAAATTGCAAGAATGGTGTCTGATTCCTACTTGGTAATAATTGTCCCATATTTAGTAACCCATGTACAGTTCTTGCAAGACTGAAAGTTCCAATGCAGCCTACCTTTGCTAATTGTCTTTTGTGTTCATTCTTTTTGTCCAGGAAGTGGTTAGTACGGGAGATAATAGTGTCAGGATCCCATTAGTTCTCTAGTCTTTGATTTGTCCCTCTTAGCTAAATGTACACCTTCCTCATGAAAATAAATGAGAATTTATTTTGACTTGAGGTTAAATGTATTAAAAGTCTCTAATGACATACTCTTACAAAACATTGCTTCCCAACCGATTGTGTTGCAAATGGCAAGGCAGGAGATGAGTTTATTTTGCCACACAGCATGTTATGGCAACATCTAGATGTTGTATGTAATACTAGATTTTTTAAGAACAATAAAACTAAAATATATGAGAAAAATTAGCATTTTCATGTAAAAGGCATTGTTATGGGTGCTGCCCTTTTGTGCTCATTAGTTTGTATTATTTGATTAAGATTCATTATTCATTAAGAAGATAAGAAAAGAAAGAAAGAAAAAAGAAAACCCTTAAGTGGGTTGCAGGGCTTATTAGGCGATGGCATTGCAAGGTGGTAGGAAGCAGTGAGAAGAAGCAAACCCGAAACAGGCAATAGACTCCGAGTTGTGCGTTATCTCTGTAATCTAAACACTTTGTCAGACTTCACCAGCAGCGTTGGTCAGGTGCATTCTAACTTTCTGTTGGGGAGATGGAAGTTTATGGTGGAATATCACCTTCTTGTTAGAATACTACTGATTTGGAGTGCTGTATTGTCTTGTGGTGTTAGAGAAGGAAAAGGCTGGGAGTAAATTCTCTTAGCCTCTCAGGTAATTCTGTGCATAACACACATTTCACACTTAAGTGCAGAAAACTGCAGGTGAAGTTGTAGTCAGTATTAGTGTACACCAGTAAGTAAATTCCTCATTGTATCTGCTGACTTTGTTTGCAGGATGTTTCATATGTCTTTCTGTTTAGCTAGCTTAAATACTCTAATAATAAGCAATTAAACGATTCCTTGCCGAAACACCTGCCTATTCAAAGAGGTACAAAGAGTCCATGTTGTGTATTGAGTGCTATGGTTTTGAATCACAACTTTAATGCCTTGCAGATAAAATCTGTGATCAAATCAGCGATGCTGTACTAGACGCCCATCTCAAACATGACCCAAACGCCAAGGTTGCTTGTGGTAAGTTTGCTGCTTTGCTTTATGTCATCACTCAGTCACCATTCTTTTTTTTACGAAGTTTGCACAGAGCCTGATGTTGTCATTTGCTATCTCATTTTACTCTCAAAAATTTATATAAGAATTACAGTCTTCAAGAAACGGAGACCTGAGAAGAAACAATAAAAGTTTTTGTAAAGACTGAAGCCTCAGCAGGCTGTAGCAGGATAGGATAGTTAATTTTGTGAGTGGACTGATTTTTCCTTGGAGAAGCGGATTTGGCTTCATTACAGTGGATTTTTGGAAGAACATTTGAATGTTTTGTTGAAAAGTTCATTAACTGTATTTAATAAAGTACTAATTTTTCAGTCCAAGTCCCCACAGCTGCTTTTTTTGAAATCTCTTCAGAATGTGTTGTACCATCGACTTTCAGGTCATTACCCACTTCATGTATTATGTAACTAAACCCCATCTTCAGATTCTTTCTCCTGGGTCTCGAGGCAAGTTTTTGAAATAGTTGATCTCTGATGAGTTTTACTTAGCCTCAGTATGTAACTTAGAGTGCTTAAGTGGATTTAGAAATCACAGCTTGATGCTCTATTTCCTTAAAGTCTGTGCACATCACCAAATCATGCTCAGAGTTATGGCTTTCCATTTGTAAATTGGACATATTAGTCTTTTCCTTACTTGCAGATATATGGTGAATATGAAAAGAATTTGGTGTAGAACAAGATAATAATGCTAAAAATATGGGTAGAAAGAATTTACCCTGTATATACCCAGTAGATCTCTCAAAATCAACATCATCACATAGTTCTTTTTTCTTGGTGGGCTGGGTAATTCTGCTTTTGTAATCCCGTTTTCACCTCTCATTTCAGAGACAGTGTGTAAGACAGGAATGGTGTTGCTCTGTGGAGAGATCACATCTCACGCTATTGTGGATTATCAACGAGTTGTCCGAGATGCAATTAGACATATTGGCTATGATGATTCAGCTAAAGGTTTGTGGAAAAACTCATGAAATCCTTGAAGAGCAAGCAATAGGCAACTGCAAAGCATGTCTGTCACCACTTCCATACATGAGCTTTAGCAAGCCTGATGAAAACTGAGCATCTTGTGTGACAGCTACTTACATGGTGCAATGTGATACACTTTCTAGCTTTATCCCAGTAAGCAGAAAAAACATTTTATTTTGGTTAAAACTGAAAGGGAGTAGGCACAATATACTTTGAACCAAGGTATGTGGCCACAGTAGTTAGCTTGAGCCACAGAATCTACCACTCCTCCAAACCTGTGAGAACTTGACTCTTGGTTATTCATTTGGCAAACCGATGGGTGCATCTTGGTGCAAAAGAGAGGGAAGAAGAAACCTAGTTCATTTTGTCATACCATTATGGATTTGTGCTGTGGTAGCCTCTAGAATTCTGGCATGTAAAGCAGGTTCTCACTGTGCAAGGTGCTCTCTTAGCTCTGAACGACTCCTCCTACACAGAGTGTGCAGTGCAAATCCAGTTTGTGTAGTGTACAAAAGATAAAAAAACACAAAATGCTTTATACACCAACCATATTTCACTTTCTGATTTGCGAAGTATCTGTTTATATATTACAAATATTCCAAGTATACTGTTACAGTGAAGTCTATTTTATAAGAGCTTTTTGTTAAAAAAAAGTAGTTTCCTGCAATCCTTTAATTCCTATTGAATTTACAGGGATATTGCAGTGGGAGAATGTTACAGCAGCATATCTGCAGGGTACCTCCACCATCACGTAACAGCAGTGCTTTCAGTAAATGCTGGCAAATCTAGTTGGTCTTAAACCTCCTTTTTGTCCTAACTGCAAAAAATGAGAAGGGGAGTTGCAGTGACCGAGTAAAAAAAATTTCTATGCAGAAGTAAAACAAACAATTGCACACAGAAGTATAACTTTCTTGTATACGTAGCCTGCTTAAAAGAGGGTGAAGAGCATTCTTCAAGTGGATCATATGCATATGTACATGTCTATATGTTGTACTGACTGAGCATGGGCTTGGTCAGCAACTGGCAGCAGCTACAGTTCTAGAAAAGGTTTGCTTTGGAGAGAAGGATGTTACTGTTAATATACCTAGGAACAGGTGGAAAATTTTGCCACAATCTTCTGTAAGTCTTTCAATTTCTTTTTTAAACCTTCCTTTAGGTCTTTGAAAGTAATGTAAAGTAATTTCCCGCTTCTGGATCTGCTGTGAGACTGGAATTTTTTTTTCTCTGTTTATGGCTCTCACTAAAACTCCCACGAGAGATTTAGGTACAGACACTGTTTTACATGAGTTAGAGAGCAGAGCCTTTGGTTGCTGAAAACATCAGCTCCTAGGAACTTAAGCAGAGGTTTTTAATACCATTTATTTTAGAGAAGCTAATTATTTACTTTTTAAATTAGTTTTCTGCAGTTAACACTTCATAATCTGCATTGGCTTGGCACAGGATGCCAATGCAAGAGAAAACAAGAAGCAACAAGCAATAAAGGCAACCCTACATAAACCAACCCTTCCCCAAAAAGTTTCAGATGTTTTCTTGACAAAAAGTTAACAAAAAAAAAGCAGTTAGGTTTTGAGTCCTGAATGTGATATCCTTCAGAATGAAAATTTTGTCTTATCTTTCCGTGTTACTTTCCTTAATTGTGGCAGAAAAAGTGAATTCACTGATGTTCTGTTTTCCAAATAGGCTTTGACTACAAGACTTGTAATGTTTTAGTGGCACTGGAACAGCAGTCACCTGATATTGCCCAGGGTGTTCATCTACACAGGGATGAAGAGGATGTTGGTGCTGGAGATCAGGTAGATGTGACATCACATCTAAAATGTCACAGCTGTTTGAATGAACAAAGTTTACCCAATTTTATTGCCTTATTTTCTAAATCAAAACCCACATGAAGATTTCCACATTTCCATCTTGGGCTACCCCAGAACAGAAGACACACTTTTATTGAAACAGTTGGAAGATCTTTGAGGGCAGACTTTTGCCCAGTGCTTATTTCAGCACTCCATGCAAGTCAGGAGACCTCTGGCAGTTTGTAATAACTGAGGATGTGTCCTTTAGAACTTAGAAAAGGCTTTTTGCTTATATATTTCATGTTTTTGTTGAGTAGCTTTACATTCGTTAGACTGTTCATCTTGCAGCCAGACTTGTCTTGTAAGATGGAGTAAACAAAGGATCTTTCAACTTTCACAGAGCTCTTGAGGTTTTACACAGCAAAAAATTAGGCGATGTTTCAACTGCCTTTAACATTAGTACAAAGAAGGCAAATATTCCAGACTACTTTTAATTCTCACTTATTTCCCAGAGGCAGCTATTGTAATAGTTATTCTGGATAATTAAGGCTGTCCAAGCTGCAATTCTATGAGCTAAATAACACATGTAGGTAATTATGGTATGTTCCCAAGAGAAAGATGCTAACATAAAAACTCCATAATCTGACCGATCCCAGTATAAGTTTAACATTTACAGTAGTTGTCATTAGTTGTAATATCCAGTTTATAACAATGCTGTTGAGAATCATAAGTGGGGAAATCAGGGTCCAGGAGCCAAGCTAATATTGTTCAAAAAACCCTGGAGGACTAAATTAAAATTCTTTTATTCTGTCATGGGGACATAATACTACATAAGATGAAAAGATATCTGATGTTCTTTGATGGACTCCATTCCCATTGTATCAAAGTACCATCCTGTCCTTTTTTTTATCACAACTTACACTGGATGAGAAGAAAGAAAAAGTTGATGACTGTAACAAATGATAGGCTGGTGCAGGGAACATGGCTGAGCAGTAGAAGCTGTAACTAGAAGCATGTGGCACTGAAAATCTGAGGCAGGTGCCTTGAATTGTTGAATTGTATGTCTTTCACGGAGCATTCGCATCCCATTCCACTGAAATTTCAACTGTCAGCTGCAGTATAAGCATGTCTGCATTCATACATGAAAGCCTCTACAACATTTCCAGGCTAATGATGACACCTTTCCTACGGCAGAATATTTCTGAATTTGCTTTTGTCCAGTAGATTTTTTTCCTTGAAAGTACCTGATTTTTTAACAGCAACTGGTCCATTTTTGTCCAGGTTTCCAGCTCAGATGAAAACCTTCAGACTTTCAGCGAAAAATTCTAGCAATGTGGTTTGTTTCTCATTATGCTGTAACATGTTGGAGCCTGATTTTTTAGGCTTCTTGCGCTGTGATGTAAAACAACAGAAAGTAAACCTGAGGGTAGTGTTTACTCTTTGCTTCAGATGCAATATTTTTGCCTTTTGTGGAGCTTTGAATGGTGATTGAAGTATATCTTCTCCTCCTGTAGGGTTTGATGTTTGGTTATGCAACAGACGAGACCGAAGAATGTATGCCTCTAACAATTATCCTGGCTCATAAACTGAATGCGAGGTTAGCAGAGCTGAGGCGTAGTGGAGAACTTCCTTGGCTGAGGCCTGACTCCAAGACACAGGTAAGCACTGCTATAGATAGTCAAGATAGTTGAAAACTAACACTTTTTCTTTCCAGAAATCTTAAATATTTTTAAAGACAGCAATTGATGGTGTTCAGAGTATCAGGGTAACCTACAAGTGGCAGATAAAGCATTTCCACTGCTTATGATACTGTCTCCTTGACTGCTAGAAAATGGTTAATCTGTACCAGAGTTCTAGAAGCACTTTACCACCTACCAGTGAAGAAACATTTAACCCTTCAGACCTAAGTGGACTGTGCTTGTTAAAACAGTGACAGGAGAGCCAAAGGATTTATCTGAATTTAGGGATATTGGCTGGCCTTTTTGAAGATGCACCGAGAATGCAAATTTCTGAGTCTTGGGAGTTTCACCAGAAATCCCAGACTAAAGACATATTTTGGACAATTTCATAGAAAATGAGATTCTCCACAGTGAGTCTTTTTTTTTGTCAGCCTAGCAAAAATGAAGGATGAGAAAACAGACTACATTTCTCGTACTTTGGTGACAACATGAGCAGTGATCATTATAACATCAGCATTGATATTTTGCTACAATTTTGCTCTTGGAATGGCATAGCATGACATTTGGTGTAGACCAGTATTCTTCCTGCTTCTCCCTTTTCTGTTCAGGTCACGGTTCAGTATATGCAGGAAAACGGAGCAGTCATCCCAGTGCGTGTTCACACCATTGTGATATCTGTGCAGCACGATGAAACCGTTTCACTGGAGAATATGCGCAGGACCCTGAAGGATTGTGTCATCCAAGCAGTTGTCCCTGCAAAATACTTGGATGAGAAAACTATTTATCACCTTCAACCTAGTGGACGTTTTGTTATTGGAGGGCCTCAGGTTTGTGTTGTGTTATTCTTGTGCTTTTAGCAGCTTGCCTTTGTCACTGGGTGTGTGCCTTAACAGAAGTTCTCAGCTTTTTGGCGTGTCTGTCCTAGGGTGAGAGAAGAGTGCTGCCTGGTGGAAGTTTTAACTGCAGTTGTATGCAGGAGAAGCGCCTGGGGTTTCATGTGCTGAATGCCAAAGTCACCTTTGAGAACATGGTTATGTCACATGCATGTTGTGACTAGGCAGGCATGTTGACATGAGCCTTACATTGCGTGTGGAATGTACAGACTGGCTCTGAGTTTCCTCAAACCTTCTTGAGTCCAGCACTGAGACACACAATCCGTTCTCAAGGAAAGCGCTCCTTACAGAGAGATGGACAAGTGAAGGTTCACTTCTCTTACAAGTGAGCCTGGTTTTAGACCTGTATTGCTCACACTGTTCTGCCTGACCCCGGTAAAAGCCCAAGGTGTTAATCTGTTCTGAAAATCAGCACCCGATAGGCTTCTCCTGGAGAAAAAATGAATGTTGCTTTTGCTTTATATAGGCAATGCAGCAGTTGGGATTCAGAATTTGATCCTGCACTCACAGAAGTCAGGCAGAACTTCCAGTCTCTGTAGGACAAGAGCTTTTGAGATTCAGTTTTTGAAAATAAATTCAACATTCCTGATATTTTAGTCCTTGGTTCCCTTTGGAACTATCACAGCAAAATTTTAAAGCTCCTTCCTGAAATTAGGTGCTAATGCGTAACAGATCCAAGTGGACATTGTTTTTCCTTTGCTATTCAAATTAATTAATTTGCTGGAATTTGATATAATTATTTCTATGGTGCTGTGTCTTTTTTATGTTGTTGCCAAGGAACAGGTAGGAAAGTGTTGAGATGAATCATTATAATAATGATTATAAAAAAGATGTATTTTTCTGAAGTTAAATTGGTTGTATCACTGTAATTTTGCATATCATGGATATCCTAGACTACGGAGAAATGGAGAGACAAACTTGAGCTGTAACTTGGAGCAAAAGAACTGATGCAACAATCATAGCTACATACAAAAAGAAGGATACACATATGAAAGTTTTCAGGTGTGCACTGAACTGCACCCATTAAAAATGTAGTATAATTGCATTCGGTAAGCCAAACAGGAGTACCATTTCTGCTCTGGTAGTGAAACCGTATTGCTTGTGTTTGCCTGTACAAACGGATGCATGTTGCAGTTTTTTAAACCTGAGATAAGTTTACTTAATCTAGGTCAATCTGTCCGTGGCCTTGCAACTGCTGTCATCACTTGTGCAATTTACAATAGCATTGCAGCAACCAGAAAAATATATAAAAAATCTTTCCTTGTCTTTTACATCTTGAACTTTCTGATTACTTTTCGTAAGAGTATTTCTAATTTTTATCTTTGACAACGCTAGCTACGGAGGCCTGTTCTAGTTGCCAGCTCAGTTCACCTGAGGAAGACACATGTATCTCCCTTGGTATTTTCACCTCAGGTTTTTGAGCACGGTGCTACCTTCCATTCTGGCTATGTCAAAATTGGAAATTTTGCTGTTATCTTCGTCTTCCCAACAGCGACACCCGCTGGTAGTCTGAGGACATTACAACTCATCGCAAAAGTGACTTCCACATGCTTTACAAATGCATTTGTGCTCTTTCAGCACTTTTAAATCGAGGGGTGGTTTTTTCTTTCCACCTGTCCGTTTTGCTTCCTCTCATTCAGTTCTGCAGTCAAGTCATGATGGCACTCAAGGTGTTCTGACTGCAACTGTCTGTGCCTTCAGAAATTGAGGCTTGAGTCAAAAGCAGAAGAACCCGGGGAGGACAGTTTCCTTTAGACAAGCTCAGCTATCTGGAATTCAGATTTACGTCTCGCTGCTTTGTTAGGAACAAACAGTGACAAAGGTTTTCTTCTGTGTATATGCACAGTCTTTCTAAGAAAAATTTTGACTCTCCACTTTTTTTTGCTGTGCAAACATTTCAGCAGTTGAGTTCTACTGACATGGTATTCTGTAGACAAAGAAATTCAAATCTGGCCTTGTTTCCATTCACAACAGAAAGCTTAAGCATTTAGTACATTGGGCTGGTGTAAGACAATTTGTCAGATACTGCTCATCTAACGAAGATCAAAAGAAAACATCAAGTACTTGTGAGTAGCAATCGGGATAGCTGTGTAGGCAGCTGGAAGGTTATCTGTGCTTCCTTTTTTAATATTTTACAATATTCATCTATAAGCTGTAACTGCCTAGTACTCCATAGCTGTTGTGTATAGTTTAAATTACACTATAAATACGTTGGGATTGGAAATGTGGGTTTAGTAGGTATTTGTATGACAGGTCTCTGTAGCGATACTGCACTGGAGGAGTTGGGTGCCAGCCTCCATGTAATGTGCATAAGGTAGCACTGGCAAGCTTTTCGAAGGTAAATAAAGACGTATAGTATTTAATATTTATACAAATTCTGATTTTGAACAAGAGATATGAAAGCCACATTGTTAGCAATATTCTGTTGTCAGTTTGGATGTGGTAGATAAGTAACTTAAACCCAAGTTCTCACATTAGCTGGAATATTTACTTTTGAAACAAGCAATACATGCTCTGGCTCTCTGGGAGTTAACCTGTTCACTTGTCTACCAAACACAATCCAGGAATAGCTTGTCTTATGAATTTGGCTTTAAAGAACCTTTATAGCCACTGTTGTAGCTTGGTGAGACAAGTTCATTCCTTCAGCTACGCCACAGCAATCCATATGCGGTGAACTGACTTACACATTGTCATAGACTTGTGATGAATGCATAGCCTTTAGACTTATAACAAAATGAATTTTAAAATGGACAAATTCTTTTACTGATTCAGGGTGACGCTGGTGTTACTGGTCGAAAGATCATTGTGGATACTTATGGTGGCTGGGGAGCCCACGGAGGTGGTGCTTTTTCTGGCAAAGACTATACAAAGGTGGATCGATCAGCTGCGTACGCAGCCCGTTGGGTGGCCAAGTCTCTCGTGAAAGCTGGGCTCTGTCGCCGTGTTCTGGTTCAGGTATGGCTTACTATGAATACTGCTTTTCTCAGAAGGACTTTTGTCCTTTTCAGCTTCTCATTGAATGCACAGCATACAAGAAGCAGTGTTGATGATGTCTTGGGGTTGAAGAACGGAAGACCTTGATATGCTTGGTTCAAGACCGCTGTAATATCACTAATAGCCTATTGGCTTCTCAAAGCTGGAACTTTTCATTTATCTTTCATTTTACTCAATCCTGTGACACTTACAGTCATGGAAATGACACGGGGTGACTGGATAATGGGAAAGAAAGTTATCCAGAGACCTCAACATTTTCAAAGATTTCTCTTTTTTTCTACAAATACAGATTGCAGAAATCAGGGCCTCAGTTTTCCTAAGAGTTTAATTAGTGAACACTTTCTTCTGCTGAATACTGTTGCCCACTGAGGTGCCGTGCTTATTTGCTATGTTGTCTTTTTGCTATAGGTTTCTTATGCCATCGGGGTAGCTCGTCCACTGTCCATTTCTCTATTCACTTACGGAACTTCCCATAAGACAGAGAAAGAGCTGCTGGACATTGTACACAAAAACTTTGATCTTCGGCCTGGAGTCATTGTCAGGTATAGAAACACATACAGGAAAATCTTTTAATAATTGCATCCTAGAAATGATTTCTTGCAGAACCATTAGATGTTACAGCGTAACAGTCACCCTCCTGAACCAGCAAGGCATTGTTCCGTGCAGTGCAAAAGTCTTTCTCTCATTCTGTCATTCTGTCAGGCTTCACAGGTGACATTTTTTTACAGATCTACTGATGTGCCGTACCTTTTAAGATAACAGAAGTACTTTTCATTTTCATATAAAGCATATACTTTCAGCATTTGGCCTTTATATAGTGTGTGGAATTAAAATAAAGTAACTCCTGTATTCCAAGACTTTTAACATACTTTGCTGTGAGAACAGATATGTTTTGTTTTACAAAAGGAATTGAAGCTTTTTTAGACTTTTGGTTAAAATTAATAATTCTCAACAACAAGGACTATTCTGGTAGTCCTAAAGTACTTCACATTTAAGTTTTGTTGTCACTTTTATGGTTTTCAATTGGACATGTTCACTGGTGCGCCTGCGTCTCCAGAATACGCTTGCTTGACTAAGGGCGTGAAATGAATACCAACATCAGGATTGTAATGTGGTTATCATGGAGTATCTTAGCATGATGAATTTTCTCTTCTTTTTATTATACACACAGGGATTTGGACCTCAAAAAGCCCATTTACCAGAAGACTGCATGTTACGGTCACTTTGGAAGAAATGAATTCTCTTGGGAGGTGCCTAAAAAACTTGTGTTTTGACACTAACAATCACCCTTTAAAAGCAGAAAGGAAGAGAATTCTGCTAATGATGACGATGCTTCCAAAAATCAAATTTGACAGCTTTGTTCTCAAAAAAAGGAAATACAGATTTTAAACGGAAAGCACAAAAAGGATATTTTCTTGGAAATTAATTTTTTTAAGCCTCTATGTCTTTCATTATCTAAGATATGAATGACAGCATATGTATTTTTAATCAGCTTAAGAAAACAAAATACAGTTTACTTTTAATTGCTGCTCTGTTTGTTCTTCTGATAAAGGCAAAGTATGACTCAAGTGCACAAAACCATATCTTAACCTCAAACCTTTCATAGGCAAAGACCACCTTCCCAATTCTGACTAAGGGTCAGCAGATCTCTCTCTTCTAATTAGACAAAGGGAAATTCTGGGGTCCAATTTCCTTACTGGAGTTAGCATTGCATACTGCTGGGGGTTGCTTTGATGGGAGAAGGGTGAATGTCTCATACCTGTATCTCAGCCTCTTTTGTACAAGATATTAACATATATGTAATATTTAAATCACCTTCACTGCTTATGTGCTGTTACTGTTGTGTTTCAATTACTTGTGTTTTTGAAACATAAGTGTTCTCCTAGAAAACAACAATCATAGAATAAAAAGCTTTTTCCTACAACATATGTAAAGGAGACTCTTTTTCTTCTGTTTTTTTTTTGTTGTTTCAGTGTCAATGGTATATCTCAACTCAACTTCTTATACTCTTGTAGGATTTCAGTTTACCAACATAATTAAATTATATTACATTTTGGAACCGTGGTATGTATTTATCTTTTAGTACCTGTGTGTTCACTGTTCAGTCCTTGTGATTAATAGAATTATTAGTCCTTGCTGATTAACAGAAAATTGGTGGAAAATGTATTTGATTTTTATTTTTAACTTTATGTTTGTGCCATACAGTATTGTCTCGTAATTTCTGCTCCCAAATGTCAGGTTTACTGCATGGCTGACTAGATTTGATGGGGTCTGGGATAAAATAAATTGCATAGGAACAACTGCAAAAATATTAATAGATGTGTCTAGTGTGAGGGTAGCGCTGGGCTCTCTGTCCTGTGCAGCAGTCTCCCACAAGAGCAGTAGCCACTAGATGGCTGTGTGTCCCACCGCTGTGGGCGCAGGCCTGAGCACCCAGCGTGTCCCTGGTTGTGCCACTCTGCTTGCCGGCACACCTTCCGTCACTCCAACCGGAGAAAGCCACAGGCCCTCCGTCTGACCAGGCAGGGCTGCTGGTGTGCGGGGTGGCTGAGGACAAGGACCCTTCTGTCCTGTGCTGTACTGCCCTATAAAGTGACAACTTTTTGCGAAAGAGCTGTGGATCCGTCCCAGGTTTCTTTAAATTGGACGGGTGTGAGATGACTTTTATCCTCTGCGGTCAGGTGTTTTCGCCAATAGGCAACAAGGACGAAATTAAGCCTGCACCACAAGGCTTACCTGTGTACAGCCCCCCCAAGAGTGACGTAATCCTAGATTTGTGGTTTCACCAGCATCCTGTTAGATCTTCTGCGCTGGAGAAATGCTGCCACACCACGTGTCTCTCCTACCAAAGTTCCTTCATGTAAGTTAACTTGTACAGTGTCTAGTGTCTGCCAGACAGATGTTGAGACGCTAAGAGGGTGCCTGACTGTGATGATCCTTACAGGAAAGCTGCCGTTCAGTCTCTTCAAGTATATCACAAACACAACTTTCATCTTGCCAAGCCAGAAGTTGCTCCACTTTGTTAATCATGCTAATGTGCTATACATAAGTACTGTGTAAGTTGAGATGAACAAGGTTTACAGGATCTCCTGAGGACCTGCAGTGTTAATCAACGGCCCTTATTGGACACCTGGATAACTTTTGGTGGGAAAATATCTTACAGAGCAGCTGCATCTTAAAGAATACATTGGTGTAAAGCTCCCAGCGACTGTATTCCCTACTGCATATTGCTCATATTGCGAGGAAGAAGAGCGTTGTATGTGTCAGCCTCAAAAATGTAAACTGTTTGGAGCCAGGTCCTATTTGTCTGCCTAGACACATAAACTTTGGCCTTCATTCTTAAAAACTTGTTTTGCCAATGAACTTTTATCTATCAGTTCTGTACACAAAGGCATACTACTAGCAATAAGGAAGTCGCCATTCATGATGCCACACAACTGTTTATCAAGATGTCCCTGAGATGGCATGAGAAGACATGTCTTTGCGATGAAGGCCTGCCTTTGGCTTCTCTTCTTCAGGATCTCCTTGTCATGAAGTGTTATACTGCAACAAATGGAAGCAAATGAATTAAAAATAAATAAAAAGAAACATTAAAAACTGCTGTATAAATAAGCGTGCTGCATAATGTAATAAAAAAGTCTAATGTACCTGTCTCAACCGAAATCTCTGCAGACAAAACGGGCAGCTCTGCCTTGGAGGACACAACGACAATCCTTGCAGCATCTCTCAATAGGGGAGAGCACACGTGTCTCTCTGGGGTGATGGGCAGGTGAGCTCATCGCCGACGCTCGGCTGTGCAGGGAGGGGACGGGCTGCTGGGTGCGGAGCCGCCACTCTGAAACCTGCCTTTTACAGATGGGGTCAGCCAGGCTCACCCGTAGCGCATAACCATTTTCTGATAATTGGATTAACCGGCTAATAAATGTATAGGGTAGAAATGACTGAACTTTTGTGGCAATTTTCCATGCTGTTCAGCTTTTCCCATAAGTGGGTGTAGCACATGAGATTCATGGCTCCTTTACAAAAACACCTCAAAATTACAAATGGAAACACCATGCACCTGCTGATACAATACAAAAAAGAGAAAGTAGGTTCATGTTCTCGGGGCTGGGGCTTTTTCCCTTTCTGCTGCTGTTGCTGCTTTTTTAATCTGTATTTAGCAAAACAGATTTGGTAAATGGAAACTGTAACTTGCTTTCCTTACAGAGTGGCTAAACTCTGAATGCTACGTGATGCAGAGCACATCCCCTTGGTCCAAGACGGTTTAGCCATCATTTGATGTTCTGAGCTTTCTCATGGAGCATGATACACAGTGTTGAGCCGTATAGGTAAGGCATAATTATGTCTTGTCTATGAAAATATTTGTGTGATGGAACAGACCCAGACAGAGGGATGTGATGGGTGCACTCAACCCCTTGACCAGACTGGCAGTGGTTTGGTGCAGGCTCTGGAGGCAGTAAAGCCTCAGCCGTAGGCAGGCCAGGAACTCCTCCAGTTTCAATCTGTTCTCTGAAAACCCACAAAGGAGTAGAGTGATACAATGAGCTTCTGTGCTTATGAGCTTGGAACACCGATCATACAATTAACTCATGAACAGCGGGTGGCTTTTCCAAGACTTATTTGTCAAGGAAAAAAGAAAGATATGGGTACAAGGAGTCTCATGCATAACTTTCCCATCTCATGTAATTTGACTACGAGCCAACCACTTTATGCTATAGCCACGACAGCCGAAGTGAGACTTCACTGAGCTCTCCCTGCTAAGTAGCGTGGCTGCATGGTGGTGATCTGCCTTTGAGTTCGGGCAACCCTCAAGGTTGCTCCTTGAGGCAGAGAGAGCCTTTACCAACAGCAGATTTTTGGTAGTGACTGATAGTGTGCTGAATTAATACTAATGAAGCTTTACTGATCCATGTAGTTATTCAATATCAATAGTTATAAGCTTTGCATATGTTATCCTATAGACCTAAACTGTTGACCAAGTCTGGGACAATGGCTGGATCCAGCTGCACCTAGACTGCTCTCTGAAAAAGAGTTTAGAAAGCAAGGTCCATTCTGAACCTCGTGACTAAATTGAAGGGTCTTCTGCACCCTGTTTGTCTCTGGTCTCTGTGTGAGTCCCTGTATGTCTCTTCCATGTAGTAGATAAGAGTGAACCTTACTATCAAACTTTTGTTGTTCTTTTTTGTTAATTGCTAATACGTTTGGCAGTGGTACTTTAAGCCACCTAAATAACCCGTTTGTGACAGTGGGGGGGCAGGGAGAAAGCAGGAGTATGCAAGAGAGTGTATACACTAAACATGTTTACAGTAAATTGGTTAATCTGAAAATTTCCCAGTGAGATCAGTGGCAGCAAGGAAGCCAGGCCACCTCAGTACGGTAAAGAAAAACCTCCCCTTTCCCCTAAATGGTGCTGGCAAATTCTCTGCTCTCTTCCCAAGTAGGCCAATATGTGCTTTCCCCTAAAGTTTTGGCTGGGGTACAGTTAATTTTCTTCATAGTAACGAGTATGGGGCTCTGTGTTGGACTTCTGCTGAAAACAGAGTTGATATAACAAAAGTATGTTTTTGTTACTCCTGAGCATGGCTTACGCAGAGTCGAGGTCATTTCTGCTCCTCATCCCACCAGCGAGCACGCTGTGGGTGCACAAGGGGTTGGGAGGGGACACGGCTGGGACAGCTGACCTGAGGGACATCCCATGCCACACGGCATCATGCTCAGCATGTAAAGAGGGGGGGAGATTGGCTGAGGGGCCACTGCTCAGGGACTGCCTGGGCATCAGTCAGTTGGTGGTAAGAAATTGTTTTCATTTGCATCATTCCTCTTGGGTTTTATTTCTCTCCCTTTGTTATTTTCCTATTCAGTACAACTCATTATTATAATTTTATTTTATTTCAATTATTAAACTGTTCTCTTCTCAACCCTCGAGTTTTCTTACTTTTACACTTTTGATTCTTTCCCCGGGGAGCGGAGTGAGCGAACAGCTGTGTGGTGCGCAGTTCCCTGCTGGGATTAAACCAGGACCTTGTCACAGCACCGCCTTGGCACGAGGCAACCTGGGAACAACCAGCAGGCATGCAGCCTTGCGCTCCGCTCTAGTGCTTCAGCTCTCTGGCTCCAAAAGCAAAAAATAACTAGCCCCTGGTCTCCCGCAGAAAAAATGCTGCTCGGCTCCTGCCCGATCTGGAAAACACTGGGTTTTTGTAAGCTTAGCAGTGCTTCTCGCAGGAAAGATATTGCCATTCTTGGCCATGACAAACAATTATTTAAACAATGGCTGTCTTAGAGAAATGATGCATCCCAATTGGGACCTCAGTGCCGGGTGGCCATAAACAGGTGAGCAGATCTCTAACTGTGTAGAATAAGTCAATATTTGCACGGTTTATTCACATTTGAGCCCTGCTCTCCTCAGGTACACAAGGTAGCTCAAGGACTGAAGAACACTGGCACAATTCCCACAAACAAAGACTGTACGCAGTATTCGGGATTTGTTTGTATGTTGGCAGGGATACTTAAGCAGCTTCTGTTTGACTTTTAGACTTTACTGAAACTGGAGCTTTTGCAGTCCAAGTGAATGTGAAAAGGTGACCATAGATGTTGTGAATGAGAGCATTGAGGTAAGAGGTTGGCTGCAGCAGCCAGCCCAGGACTTGCTTCACAGCAACCTTCAACTGTGCTGCCTGGGCAAGCACAGCTTGCATACAGCTTTGGCAAGGCATGGCTTGAAGCAAAAGTACATGGTGGGGAGGGGAGCAAGATGGAGGAGCTGAAAAACATTTGTGTCCCTGGCTCTGCTAATCCCATTCAAAAAAAAGTACTTTTAAGTGTATTTTCCAGGTTTGCTTTGTTCCAGACGAGTTTGTTCAAAGTGGCTTGAACATAAACAGTCGTCTTCTCTGCCTGCCATGCATAATGTTGTTTTCAATCCCACTTTCAAATATACAGTGCTAAATATTTTAAATACAGGTAAAGCCACTCAACTGAAATCCTACATTCTATGTGTTAGTGCCCCTGTCTTCTCTGGGCTAGGTATCTGGCATGAGAGCAATCAGACTGTGACCCTTGAGAAAGGCAGAAAAGGTCAGGAAATACCAGGACACAGCATATAAAATTTTTTCACATACAGTCGAGACCTCTGTCTTTAAAACATGGAGCCAACAGCTGGAGTTGTGTCCGCATGTCAGTAACAACTGCGCCCTTCTGCCTGGCGTATCAGCCTG
>Ga0181612_141746_pt1 | contig 26424 bp, 16 predicted proteins | sample HoacroProtozoa21_FD_119630 | JGI IMG/M metagenome (GOLD analysis project Ga0181612, IMG submission 119630) | Hoatzin crop microbial communities from Cojedes, Venezuel. Combined Assembly of Gp0051906, Gp0051904, Gp0051908
ATACTTTACAAAAAAGCAAAAGATCTGCTTAAAGATGGGAAAATATTAGTATATGCTAATATTATCACCCGAACTGATTTTCTTTAAGTTGTAATCTCTGATTTATCTGAAAGTAGCTAGAAAAAAATGTACACCTGACAGAGTAGAAAACTATTTTTCACTAGTTTTTGAGAAAATGCAATTGTATGAAGTTGTCATTTTTTATAGGTTTCTCATCATTTTTATTTTTGAGGAAAATCCTTTTCATTGGGAACCCACAAAAATGTTGCTTGAAAATATTATTTCTTTGTAAAAAACGGTATCTTTGTATGATTTCTAACTGTTGGAAAAACCTAAGTACATTAATTAGTACTTTATGGAATTTTGTAGTATTGCTCTAATTTCCTACAGCGTAATATGAAGGGTATGCCATATTTCTTGTGTGTTGCTATATTCAGCCACATCATAGAATAGCTTGAAATATATACGTACAGAGGATGTCCCAAGCATTATTTGAAGATTTCTATTTGGAGTAGGAAAAGGAAGCAGCAGAAGCATAATGTGAAGAGGGGTAGTGATAAGGCTGCCTTTTTCACTTGATGGTTGAAAGTTCAACAGAGGCAAAACTGCTGGGAGTTAAAGCCAGCTTCTCCCAGCCATGGGGCACCAGGCTGCTCCTGTTGGAAGCAGTGCTGCTTTTTTCAAGGCTACCAGAGCCTGGGGGAATGGTTCTTGGGCTTTCGCTAGTCCACATCTCCCCTTTTCCTGCCAGCAGCTCTGGCCCCACTCCCATTTCTGTTACAGCACTGTGAACGGGTCTGTAACCTTGATGGAGCAGCAGGAAAGTGGTGTTAATAACAAGAGGACTAATTCTCACTCTGCACCCCATCTGCCTTCGAAATGACAGAGTTCAAAGAAACTGCCTTACATAAAGCAAATAGCTCTCCAGAAGGCATGCAGCTGTATGTCCTTTAAATGGCAGGGTGTAGGAAAGAGTGCTTATGCAGAGAAATATCTGTATAGTATATCAGCTTGAATGTGAAGAGATGGTCATACAGTTGTGGGTCTAAAAAAATGATTCAGTAGGTATCTAACAAAAGCATCTTCTTTCCAAATTTTCATTTCTTGAAGGTATTTGGTATGGCAGTCATAGGAGTTGACAGAGCTGAAGGGTTTCACAGTGGAAAGGGAGAAATTGCTTCAAACATTGTCCAAGTGGCAGGACCTCATGATGCAGGGGGTTCCCTTTGCCCAGAACTCCTTTCTGTGTAATAAGGTTTATGTTATGAAGACACCTTCCATCTGCACAGTGTCCCGCTGTAATGTCCCTGACCTCAGGACTATGAGAGTTGAACTGGGATGTAAATCTGCTGGAGTTATCCCTCTGTGCCCTCACATACACCCCCATTTTTAACCTTCCAATATCAGATACAATGCATGTGATTCTGATCTCATTTACAGTACTACAAAATGGAGATTAATTCCATCTAAAACACACAGCCAAGTCAAGTTTTGGAAGTGTACCTTTAAGAAGCATATGGCAGAACACAAATGTATTAAAGTCATCAATATTTATAGAGCAGGTAAAATGCATATTAGACAGGCTAGATGCCATCTGTCAAAATAATCTTGATTCCAACTTGCTATCCAAAATGATGAAGACTAATTCTAGGGCCAGCTTCTTAAGTCAGGTTAAAAGACAACATATTCCTGTGCCAACAAAAGTGAGGTTATCGTACAAATGAATATGAAAGGATATCCTTATGCATTGAGTCACTGTCAATTCCAGACATGTACCAAAAATCTCAGACTCTGAACACGTCATGGAGTAGCCCCTAGGCACAGGTTTGTCAAAGTAATTTTGTCCTTCAGACCAGAGTGCTAATAGTTCAGGAGAATTTTTGGAAAATTACACCAAAAGTAAATTAACTAGTGATTCAGTATCCCATTTTCTAAATCACCTGTTAAAAGAGAGGACCATATAAACACGTTGGTGGAACAGATTATTTTAGGTAAGGAACAGTCTGAAATTTTCCCCTTTGTAGATTAATTCCAGGAAGTGTTGGGATTTAAATATTTACGGTCTAATCCTGCATCAGCTTATGTTAATAAAACTGTCATTACACCTGGAGGAAGAAATTTCAGACCCTGGAAGGTAAGTTTGTTTTAATCCTGTTACACAGGGCTGTTTAATGTTCTCCGCAGAAATCCCTAAAATAAGGCAAAAGTGACTTGTTTTTCAGATTTTGGGGGGATTTTTTTTCACACACACCAACCCCGAAGCTCTGATCGTGTTTGCCAATTTGGCTAGAACTCTGACTAAGCTTAGGGGGGGAAAAAAAAACCCACAAACCTAAGTTATATCAGCGGTTTCATGTGGTTTACAGTTTCGACCCAAATAACTTTCACTTTAAGATTCTTCGGTTTCATTCAGAGCAAAACAAAGCAAACAGTAACTCGAAGGAAAGGGGACGTGAATGGTGATGCAGCCCAAGCTGGCTGGTAGTGTAGCAGTAAAAGGAGGCTCTTCCCCTACACATTGTCAGGGGTAGGTGCCAAAATCCCCCTTTTCAATGTTAGAAAGGTATTTATCTCAGCATATATTAGGAGTGGAAAAGTATGTGAAATTCTATTGGCTAAGACAGTGTCAGCTGCTGCTTTTTTTTTCTTGTTCTTCAGAAAATCCAAGTGTAGAGACTTTCCACGTATTTAGAAAAGTTTTCAAATGCCAGGAAATGAATGTCATTCGGTAACCAACGGACACTTCATTAGCAAAGCTGTTCTTAAGCAACACGCAGCCAAAGCCCCCTGAAATCAAAGGGAAACTTTCCCTTTGCACCTTGAACCAGGCCTTTAAATACAAGACAGGTAGTAGAAAATCAGGCCTGATTATTACATTTATTTCTTGTGAAATGCTTATGTCCTCTGCAATGTTATTAAATGCAGGCTGCCTGATCAAGGGTATTTTTTCCCTCAGATGGACTCTCCAGGTCTATTGTATATCATGGAAAATAGCCACAAAATGTTTCTTTTGGTGATTAATGCCTTCATTAAATACTATTTAAATTTTAAAGATGAAAGCAACTATTTAGCGTTCATTTTTCCTGCTACTGGCTCCATGCTTCAATAGTGATGTGAATGGGTATTTTGTTGTTGGCTACACAAAGGAACTTGCAACATTTTTGTTTTTACTCAAAGCTTCTATCCCCTTAATGGGCTACTACACTGGGGTATGAAGTGTAGCGGGGTGGGTTTGTTTTTTTCCCCATCTCAAAAGGTGTTTATGGAATTGTAGAAAATGGCACAGCTTGATATTCCAGCTCATAGGTGGCAGGGAAAAAAAAGAGTAAGGTCACTGAAAGTGGACTGTATTTGTTCTGTGCCAGTAGAGGTTTGTGTTCTGAGTTTTGACTCTTCAAGTTCTGCCCTTCCTGCAAAGCGCGAAGTGCCCTCAAGTGTGCTGCTTCAATGAGAATTGATGTTGCTGAGCTCCATCTATAACCCAGACCTAGAATAAAAATGTTCAAGGAAGACAAAGTCTAATTTAATCTGTTACAGGATTGTGCAAAATTGCTTAACCGCATCAAAGAAGCAGGGGCATCTACACTGAGAAAGGCATTGTAAAAGAGCTTTCAAATGCAAAATGCAATCTTACAGGTGATTTAGTCATGGGAACGCGTCACTGAATGTATGCTTTACTTATGCCTCTAAAATCAAAACAATGGAACCATTATCAGAGAAAGAAATATTAGAACTATTTTCCTTATTAACTTTTCTTATTAGATGATATTTAACTGTCTATTCATCCTCCCTTTTTCTTCATTTAATCAAAGCTCTTTTGGAAAGGATCCTTATTAGAAATAAAGCATCTTCCAAGGGTCAGGAGACATTTTAAACTTTTTTCTTAAACAATAAACTCAAATATTTGTTGAAAAAAGGGAGGGGATAGAAATCTGAACACAGTGAATGAAGTTCAGTTCTGATGTTTCTTCTCATGAACTCCAGTACTTCTTGTGGGAAGGTAATATTTCTTCCACGCCCAGCTCTTGCTGCTGTAGTCACTGTTTGGTGGTTGAAAAAATGTCAGTGTTCTGTTATTTCTTTTCCAGACACAGCAGTTTGAATGCCTGTGTACATCTCATTCTTTGGTTAGGCTGGTAAAGCACGTTGAAAACCCCCCACCAAATCCTGGTAATTTGGTAATTCCTACTTCAGGCGACCACCATCAAGAAAATTGCCTTAGTCCAGTGAAACTCTGCCGCATTTTTCATTATTTGTTTAGTCCGACCCTGCTTCTTCAGCACAGGAGAGGAGCAATAGTTGACACAAACCTGAGGAGTATGGCTCTGTGATACCTGACCTCTGCTGTCCTTTGCAGGCTTTTGATTTCTGGGGCTAATTACGCTGAATGTCAGAGCATGAAGGGGATGTTGTGGTTAATAACAGAAGACCTGGATGAAGCCTGGCCACCACGCTTTCCCAGGCACAGACCTGAGAGTGATGTACAGAGCTATTCCTCTCACCTTCCTATGATCATCCCCTGGAACAGATTGATGCAATCACATAACCAGGCTCATTTCTGATACCAGAAATCTTTATGAACCATTAATTACTGAGGGCCCAGCTCGCTGACCTCCATCCCACACCATCCGAATCACCTGGATCCTCCTCCAAAGTTTCATTCAGGGGCGAGATGCAGCATAGCCAACCCCCCCAGGTCAGCAGTGATTGAAGGGGGCAAAGTTCCCAGGAGCAGGGAATTATCCTTTGCAGCAGATTGGGAGTGCCTCTGCACCAGCGGTCCCCACCCCGTGCCTCTCACCTTGCTCACAACGACCGGGCATTAAAAAGATAAACTGGGACTGACAGGGAGAGCCAAGACTGACTTTACCTGCAGTGTGTTGCCCACAGTCCAGCTCCTGTACGCTAGAGACACAGGTGGAGATGCCCGGCCATATTTTTCTGCAGCATTTAGCTTTTGCTCAGAGTACAGAAAAGTCTAAATATGTTCCTGTCCCCTCCACGCCGGCTCTCCCTCGACAAAGGTGAAGCTGGATAAAGCAGTGTTTAAAAGAGGATCTTTGAGGGATTCCATGACTCTTGCTCTCTGAGGAATGTTTGGAGGCAGAGACATGCTTGTTTCAAGGTCCTGTAAATGTTGATATAGGCACCCAAGATGCTACTGGATTGCAAAAGAACTTGCAAGTACTAAGCAGTGGCGAAGCAAGACCATAAAGGATTTTTTAATTGCCAGACATATGGGGCTTCTGTTACCAGCATTCTCATTCCTTGATTAGTTCTGCAACCTGCAAAACCACTTCATCTAGTTATTTTGAAATGATAATGTCAATAAAATGTTAGTGACCTCTTACTTGTGATTAATAAGTGATAAGTGGTTCGTAGCTTCTGAGAACCGCATATAGTGCAATAGTCGTATGCTCAAATGTATAGTTAGGTGCTCAGATGTGAAGCTGTTTCTGTCTCCAGACAAACTGCTTAACTCCAAATGCCTGCATTCACTGAAGAGTAAATTTTTTCATCCAAGTCAATGAGGTCCCCTGAAAATGAGAGCTTATACAGAAGTGCTGCCACAATGTTAGGTACAGCAGCAGAACGGTTGCGCTGCTGCAACACAAATTCAGTTGTGCTTCTGCCAAGAACACCTTGACAATCTTGTCTGGGCATTGTGATCAGTTTTTAGCTCCAGTGTGCTGTAGCCCAGTTGAACTAATCTTGTGGGTTTTGCAAAGGTGTCACAATTCCACTGCACTGAAAAACACATCCGCAGCAGCCAGCCTCGGTGCAATCAAGTTGTCCGCATTTCCCAGCAGATGAATGTGGTGTAATGTTGTCCATAATGATTTGTATTTAAATGCACAGAAATCCTTTCTCGTTCTTCGTTAATTAGAGGAAGCTGACTATGGCCACCAAACCACAGAATTCAAATGCCAATAATTTAAAGCACAAAGTAACTGAAGGAATAGATACTTATGCTTAACCTACATATTAGAAAAAATGGGTAGAAGGTTGACAGTGTTTTCCAATCCTATTTTAAGGCATATAAAACTTGCTTTATTAAAATGCCTAAAACATCAACTTCAGGGCCTAAATTTAGCTTATACCAGTGTAAATCCAAAGCATTGTTTTATGTAGTTATAACCAAAGTCTAATTTTGTCTGCTTTTGGAAGTGTTACCTGCTATCCATAGAGATGGAAGCAGAACTGTAACTTTGGCCTTTTAATAAGAAAGCTATTTCATTTGCGACTAAGTATAGAAGGCAGCCTATCTACCTCCATGTAGACAGGCAATGCACAGGGAAAGAAGGAAAAATGAGATTGAGGGGAGCCTGACTCTGAAGAGCAAGTATTAGCAAATACTGTCCTCAGTACACTTGTGAACTAATCATAGTTGTACCATCTGGAGTACCCTGCAGCATGGAGTCCCACCACTTGCTTCCTCAAACGGTTACATTTGCTGCCCCCAATTCTTCTCTTTCTTTAAACTTCATGAGCTAAGTGCTGGCGAAACACCCTGCATAGCAGATTCAAAGCTGAGATTCTTCCTCTTTCCAGAAATCAGTTAGTCTGGACCTTTGGTCTTTGGCACATAGGAATTCCTGCTGGAAAATAAGTATAAATCCAGATTGTGAACAGTCTCTCTACTCTTGTAAGAGCAGACTGTGGTTCCCCCTATCACCCACAAAAGCACATAGAAGTATCGTATCTTCCTTATGTTCTTTCTGGTGATCCTCCAAAGATTTTGATGTTTTACATAGACCCTTGTTCAGAGTTGGGATTTAAAAACCTTGGTTTAGTTGGTCTGTTTAACGGAAAGTAATAATCTAAGTATTTTGAACTGTCCTGTGGGACCTTAAGCATTAACTTGCTGGTAGAGAATAGTTTGAAAAACCTGAAAGAGAATGTTGGTTTTCTTCAATTCTTTTCTTTTCTCAGATATTTGCGATGTAGTTCTGTTTTCATCCTTGTAATCTAGGTTTTTTTCTCTAAAGAATTGCAGTTCCAGCAATAACAATTGTTCTGGACATACTCTTTGGCTGATTGGTAGTGCCAGAAAGCTGCTACTGGAAATCTTGAAGAGAACTTGCTTAAATCATTGATACACAGTCTCCTGCATTTTTTTTTTTAATAGATCACACATTATCACTGAATAAAAAATTCTTGTGGTTACCAGGTACGCATGATAGCATACTTCTTGCTTATGTGTAAAAGATTTGAATACTCATTGCACTGGGTAGTCTGAGGAATAGGAGGTGTACGTGAGACAGCGCAGAAGCCCCAGCGCTTGCTTCCTAGAGCGTATGGTGTTTCTGGTCTCCAGGACACAGATCCGTGTCCATAAGAACTGAATGCAAAATGTAGCCAGTCATTCTGCATATGTTGGTGCTTATGAATCCTTCGAGTGGTTAGAGGTGGTATAATTAGCTATAGGAAAGCATAACCCTCCTGCCTCATAAAGTAAGAAAAAGATCCTTTATGCTTAACAAGCTTTAAATCTTTTATTTCAAGTTGTAGCTGCTACGTTACCTGAGTGCGTGCAGCCACTGAAACCATAGAGAACATGCCGAGTAAAATATTCAGCATTGGGAAATCATGGGAAGACATGGATACGGACTTCAAGCTCCAAACTCACGTAATTGTGTTACCCATAGCCTGTCAATTACAGTGCAGTAACTGACAAAGAGAAAGCTTTTAACAGTATTTGCCTAGTGTGGGAACCAAACAAACCAATTTTGCAATTTGTGACTGCTTAATTATGTGTTTGGAGGCCAGGCCTGTTGCAGATAGCAAAACAAGTTTAATTATGCCCCACAGTGAAAGGTTTAAAAGTCTTTAAAAGGTTTTACAGCATTCAAAATGCACTTAATATTTTGTTTATTGCTGGACACAAATTACACACTTTCTTCTTTGCATATCTTCTCAACCAGCAAACTTTTGGACAGTCTGGGGGATACCTGGGGAGAAGAAAGGATCCGTCCCCAGTTGCTCCCAGTGCTTTTCATAGCAGCTCCTGTCCGAAAACACACATCCTCTCACAACAACTGTATCTTCCGTAGCTAGTAGGAGTCATTTCTTTCACCTCCTGTCTTCAGGCTGCTGCTGCAGGAGCATTTGCACATCCGTAGCAGTACAGCTGCCAGGGGATTTCAGAGGGACGCAGGAGGCAGTGGCTTTGCTTAGGCCCCTGCACTGATCAGAGAGGGGATCAGAAAGTACCATCTCAGAGGGGATTTTCCTTCCTCCTCTCCATCTAATTTACCTCATGAGTCAGTTGACAACCAGTTACTGTTCCCTTCCCCTTCCCTCCTCATTTGTGTTCCAGGGAGGAAAGAAAGGTGGCAAAGGAGCAGGAGGCTGCAAGCACAGTAATTAAAGAAGGATGTCCCTGCAGAGGACACATCTTATCACCGTGTTTGCCCTCTGCCTTCAGCAGGCTCAGCTGGCACCATGGCACATGCTACACTCATTCATCGGCTGATGCCACGGCAGATGTGCAGACCCCCAGCCCCATTACAAGCCAAATCTCTCCCTGCTCTAACCTCCCACACATGGGTCCCATCTTGAGTAGTCGCTGTCAGAAAATACCACAGGAAAGATACAATGAAGTGGTTGCAGTACTAAATGTTTGGCGGTGAGCCTTTTTCCACCGAGCGTGTCCTATCTGAAAATCCAGTCATCCTGATTTACGTCTTCTGCTTTAGTATCTTTCAATCTTCAAATTCTTTTTTGGATTATTTCTTACTGTTTTTAAGTGAGGAAGCACTTAACCTTTCCACCAAGAACATCTTGTCCAGTGCTGGCATTTCCCCTTGATGCAACCAGCTGAAAACGAGACCAGCCTTTGGAAGTGTAATTATGTCTGTTTCCCTGTGTTGGTGGCTTCTATGCATAAGAATGGATGGTGACGTTTCAGATTTGCGCGGTAGATTCATTACAGGTAGGAGTAGGTAGCAAAAAACATAGCAACTAAAGAACTTACTGTGAGGCATGACCCAGAGGTTGAAACACACTGCTTTATGAAACAGTTTTTTCTGCATGATGTGCTAATTTTACGTGAATAGCGGTTGTCTATTCCTTTGGCAAAAGAAGTGCAGTTGCCAGTTGAGTTTTGTCTTGTAATGGAATTGTTAGCTCTGCTGTGAATTAGTCTCTGATTTTTTCATGATTCATTTTGAATATATCAGAGTTTGGGCTGGAGAAATCAGTCTAAGGGCTGATGTAGTTCAGTGTATTGGAGAGCTGAGCTGCTTCCCTGTGGATCCCTAAAGAAAAGGATAAAAGAGGGAAGTTTGGTGAAGTTAACAGGGAAGGCTAGAAAGGATGCAGGCAAATATGATTTTTTTTTTTTTTTTTTTTTTTTTTGCTGCCACTATGGCATCTGCTGACCTATGCCTACTGTAACACCACGATGTAACCATGTATTGTTCGAGAGTAATCACTGGATGGGACGCCATCCAGTTAACTCTCGAATTGCTTGTACTGACTGGATGGTTGGGAAGGGAACTGGGGAGATGAGATTTTTGTTCCTCATGTTACTGTTTCTTTTAAAGAGTTGCAATACATGAGAGGAGAAAGTGATTAAATCAAATTTAGTCCCACAGCTGACATAAATTATAGCTTATATACAGAAAAGTGCAACATTTGAATGTGGTGTTTAAACAATATGCTGACTAAATTATAAAGACCACTGCTATTTGTGATACACAGCACATAACAAGGGTAAAATGTTTAAATAACGGTCTGCAGAAATATGATTTTAAGTTACAAAAAAAATTAACAATCTTATCAGTCCTGAAACTGAAGGAAAAATTCTGTCAATAACCACCAAGAGACAGTTTCTGCACTGCAGTTACAAAAAAAATTCGAGGCTTCCAATCTAGAAATTCAGGGGTTCTGGATATTTTCCCCTTCACCAAGATAGCTTCCAGCTCTGGGCTGCCAAGCCAGAGTAAACACACAGCCTTCAGCCTACCTTCCCAGGTGATCCCATCCGCCCCACAAGGCTCCCAGTCCCCGAGTCCCGAGCCAGTACAAACAGTTTTTGCCTTCCAGTTGCCATTCAACTCTGGATCAGCCAGTCGCCAAGGGGAATTCTTAGAATACGCATCACCGGGCTGCTGTAGCGATATTGCTTGGATGCAGGGGCCTCCCCCAGACCACTGGTGCCGCCTTATCATGTTTCAGACTTCTGCTTCCAAAATGCCAAGAAAATATTTTGAGAAAAGATCCTACTGTCCTTCTTAAAGAGCAAGTATCTCTAAGGCTGCACTTGCTGTAAGCTATAGTTTGCTATAAAATGCTCCATTATTTTTACAGAACTGGGCACAGTGGAAATGAGAAATAATTAGGAGTAGGACAGATGCTCTTCCTTTGAACGCTCCTTTAAATTTTGATGAGAAATTTTTATCTTTAACCTTGGTCTCTAATTCTTCTCTTGGGGAGGGGCTGGAGTTTGAAGGTGGTGTTTTTTTTTTATCCCCATTCTTTGCTGAGAGAGAAAGTACAAATTTGACACAGAAAGGTATTTTATTCTGCAGCTTTTAAAGAGGGCAAGGGCATTGCAAGCAATGGAGATTAAAAAAAAGAAAATTAAACTATAAAGAAGTACTTGACAGTGTCTCTTTTGCACTTAGTGGAATGTGCTGCTCAAGCTAAAAGTGAGGGCAAGAGGTAATCTTTGCTCTGCTATTTGCTTTTAATATGATCATGTTTTTGGCTCCCACTATATCTAATGCTGCTTATATCATTCAAAAACACACCTCATTATCTCACGTTAAATGTTGAGCTGCTGGAAAACCAATTGTACTGGGTAGTATGCCTCTGAGGTTATGATATACAGGAAAGATGTAAGCTCAAAATATGTTTGCAATCAGTGACAACACTGCCTGCTAATGTATTATTACACCATTTGTCTTGTTCTTAGTCGTAAATATCTTATTGCTTAAGCTTTAAGGCAGCTCAGCATTGGAGGCTAAGTTTCATGTAACTGGTTTAGCTATTGTTGCTCTGACATCTATCTCAGATGCAGTAACTTGTGTGTAGTCTGAAAAATCAATAAATAAAACACGTAAGCTTAGTTGGAGATTAGTGGGTGTCCTTTAAGTTTTCTTCATATGGTAAGTATAGGGCTAATTTGAAAATCATGCAGCTAATTCAAACAAGGGTGAGGGAGAAATTAGGTTTCACTCTGAGCCTTGTTTTCAGGGATTGAAAAGCTAGGTCCAGGTTCAATGCATCATTCTTGAAGCACTGAACAAAATCAGTCTTTGTTCTTCAGGGAACCTTATCTGCAGAGGAGCTGCCTTACTTCCTGTGAAATACAGCCCTGCAGATGTGCTTTGCTAGTCGTCCCTCTGCTTTTGCTTCCGTTGGTCAAGCAGTCAAGAATAGACACTTTGTGCTGGAGTGAAAACGATGCTGCCTCGTTTGCCCTCTGCTGAGACAGAGTCCTGCTCACCAAAGGGGCATGACTTCCTGCCAGTTACTCTGCTGTTTGTTTATTTGTAAAGCGTAACGGGATATCACTTGGTGAAACCAAAGTGTCCCTCCTTCAAGCCTCAGAAAAAAAGGCAGCAGGTTCTCAAACAAGTGCAAACAACCTGAACTGATGTTGTAGATGCATAAATGTAGGTAATAAGTGAGGACGGTGGATGTGGTAGACAATAATTAAATAGTTTAGCTCTACAAAGCGTATGATCAGAGTTCAGGAGGTAGCTGGTCCCACTTTTAACGAGTTGGAATATGAGAAAGTGAATTGTAGCAAATTAAGACTGTAAGTGGTTGGGTTATAAACCAGAACAGAAATTGATTTTATAATAGCGTCTTCCATGCTCCAAATATCTTTAAGTTCTTTATGTTTTAAATAGAGTAAATGCATAACAAAATGAATTGTCTGTTATGCACCAAGTAGCACATTTGTTATTAAATCTTAGAATAGGGCAGATTTTACCATTATCTTTTATGTAGGTATTTATTTAGCACAGAATTTCTTTTATAGCATTAAATTGTCCAGAAACCAAATCCTCATTCATGGCCCCTTTGTGTCAGGTGCAGCATAAACAGAGTTAAAAAAATCCCTACCCCAAATAATCTGTGTTCTTGGAAGGCAGAAAGCACAGAGGTTGATGAACACATCTGGCTTTCTGTATTTGTCTCTCTATATGTTTGTATTGCATTGTCCCAATGAAGCGGGATGCATCAAGCTTTTCTGACTTGTGGATTGCCACAGATGTGGGTTTAACCACTGAGGGTGTAAGTAACATTTCTGATACACATGGGGCAGGATGGAACTGTGGTCCAAAGCCTGGGGTGAGTCATTACCTTCTCAAAGGTTCTCTTTTTATATGAACTCAGAGTTTCTCTTCCACTGAATTGCATCCCTGGATTCAGCAGCAGCGGCTTTTACCAAATATTTCCATTCTGCACCTTCAGGAGCAGGCCCAGAAGCAACGCAAGGAGAAGTCTCACCGATTTGGACGAGGGGTTACAGCAGCTAGACAGGGGATGACCAGAGGAACAAAGTGGGGCAGAACAAGGGAGTAACAGAATGAAGTGGAAGGAAAAGAAACTAGAAATACATTAAGAACACCAAAAGACCAGAGTCATGGAGCAAGGGAGGTTTGAGCAGAAGCTTGGATATGTGGAGAGGTGGGAATACCCATGGGGTTAAGTTTGTGTTGCTACTGAGTGCAGCTAAGACTGATGGACAAGGTGATTTGGACTTGGGGAATCTGATGACTGCTGGTCTGAGAAATAAGGGGTAGGACAAGGGGATGTACGGAGGTAAGAGGATGGGACTTGCATGCCTTCATATTCATCCTCAGGGAGGATGGCAACCTGCTGCTGCTGTCAGTGAGATATTGGCAGAGGTGTGAGTAGAGAATATGAGAGTCCAGACCCACTGAGGTCCTGTGGAGCTGTCAATATAATGCAATCTGACGAGTCACTGGAGGGAGACAGGGTTTCGTTTTCTTAATTATTTTACTTGGTTTAATTTAATATAAAGGCAGTTACAGCAACATACGTTCACAGACTGTGCAAGTGTTTTGCATTGTTTGATATATAATACTTTCCTATTCTCTCTAATTTTACGTTGGTCCAGGCAGCTTTCCCAGTAATGTATTCTTGGCTCGTATTTCTGGTGTGACATTTTTTGTAAGTATTGTCTGGGTTAATCCACTGTGGAATAATCTTTTGGATTATCAACTGGAACCCTGGTCTTCCAGCACAAACACGAACAAGCTCTAGTTAATGCTGCTTCCCTTTAGGAAGGTGATCAGTATATTCTCAGGTGAAGCAATTACAAGAAGAAACCTGATTCTGTGTTTGTTTATTTTAAAGACAAAATGAGGTGCTGTAGGCAAAATAATATCCATTCCTGACTGAGACTGTGTATGTGCATAAAGGTGCCGCTCTACTTTTCTGCAAAGACAGAATGAGGGGCAAAATAACTCATTCTACCTCCCTGGGAACATCTTCAGGTACTGTAGGCTTGCAAGCCTGACTCAGTATGAAGTTTATGTGAAGTTCTGAATAAAGACCACGGATGTGTGCGTGCATGTTTGCATGTGAAAGCAAATACATATAACGTGTGCCATGTATCAGCAACATCTTTGTGACGGGGTGGCCTTAGAAGGAACTGTCCTACTGTCATACTTGCAACAAGATTCTCTTTAGTTATAAAAACATAGTTGTTATTTTAGTTGCATCAGAGAAACCTGAGAACTTGCACCAGTTTGGGGTCAGTGCTTAAAGGGGGCTTATAAGACAGATGGGGACAGGCTTTTTAGCAGGATCTGTTGTGATAGGACGAGAGATAATGGTTTTAAACTAAAAGAGGGTAGATTCACAGTAGATATATGGAAGAAATTTTTTACTATGAGGATTGTGAAACCCTGGAACAGATTGCCCAGAGAGGTGGTCGATGCCCCATCCCTGGAAACGTTCAAGGTCAGGTTGGACGGGGCTCTGAGCGACCAGATGTAGTTGAAGGTGTCCCTGCTCACTGCAGAGGGGTTGGACTAAATGGCCTTTAAAAGTGCCTTCCAACCCAAACCATCCTACAGTTCAAGATTAAAAATCTTGGCTGTTTTTTGCCATCCTTTAATAAACAATTCTTTCTCTCCTTCCTGTGATGGCTGTTTTGCTTTAAAGACTCCAGATTTGCCCTGTTACTGAGAAGTATCTGTAACTTGTAGGTATTATGTTGCTTTATGTTTCACGTTAACATAATGGTGTACCAATTATTTGCATTGAATATTATGATGGTAAAAGATCTGGTCCTGGTAAGTACCCAGAAGCAAGACTGTCTAGCAATGTGTAGACAAATAGTTTGCAAAACTGAGTGAGAAAAAACAGGTTTTAGTCAACAGTCGGGGTAAGGTCTTGTTGGAAGAAAGGAGGGGAAAGGAATCATGATCCCAATTGACTTGCCCATAGCTGACAGTCAGGTTCACATCTTTTTTACTGAGATTTATTTTCTAAGATTATTATTAGAATAATATTTTGTGTAAACATTGACGTGTTAGTATACTTGTAGTTCTTTGTGTCTTGTTCAGGGCTTCTTTAGTATCTGATTATATATAGAAAATGTGAGAATAATTTTTATCCAGTGTTAAAAAACTGGTGTTGTGACAGGTTTTGCATTGCCTTGAGATGGTTGAGGACACAGCAGAGACCTGGCTTGAGCTGGGAAATAGAGAAGGCGGGAGCATATATCCCATACAAGACAGATCTAATGGGCAGGACTATAAAATCTCCAGCACCATCCCCAGAAATCTGCTCTAGTCCCTGCTTAGCTGAACATCAGGTTCATAGTTGTCATATTGCAAGGACTGCTGAAATGGAAATATTGCTACATAGATCTTGACCTAGAGACTCGACAGAAAGGTGATGAGGAAGGACTTGGATTCTCCATTTTACCTTCCAGTGTAAGCCATATTCTTACCTCTGCATTATCTTCTTACCAGTTTTCTAGTCTTGCTCAAACACAACAAGCTATTCTTGATAAGCTTAGCCTGAATGCTAAGTGTAGGGCTTGAAACATGCTCTTACCTACTACATGTAGCTATTTGTCTGCATTACCTCATGCAAACAAGAGAACTTTTTTTCTTCTGTTTCTTATTGATCCCACTAGGTGACTTATACTGAAGGAAGAAACACCTGATTTATTAGTCATTGGTCCCCCTTCCTGAGGACTCAGCATCTGAAATAAATTGAATGGGGTTGAGGGCACTTAGACCCAGACACAATTGTTTGTCTGTCTTGTTTTTACAATAAGAAAAAAACCTCTGAAGCAAATTCGAATCATCATTAGTGTCATCCTATAAATAAACAAAACGCTACACAGATAAGAAAGTACCACATTTTCAGTTCTGGAAATAGCTTGCAAGCCATTAGGTGCAGGATAAGATATAGAACCACAGATTTGGAAAGGAAAAGTAAAGAAAGATTAGTGCTGAGGAGCAGAAGGAAAAAGCAGTCTGTGACCATGATGTCTGGATTCTCCATCCTGAGATTAAACTATTCCCTCTAGAGACATGAAGAGACATCAATATTATTTGGCAAGATGCTGTGTCTTGTTCTGTGTGCCTTTGAAAATCAGTCTCAAGGCATCAGAAGCTGACTGCGGCTCATTTACTGGAGTATCTCCCAAGACAGGAGAGCCCAAGTGGCAAATCTGGGTCCTCTCTTTCTCTCCACGAAGCCTCTAGCAGCAGCGAGGTGTCAGGAGGTAGTAAGCACTAGAGCACCATGCATTCAGTGTGTCATACGGACTGATGCTAGCTATTACAAGGAAAGACTTGCTCCTTCTAAATCTCAGAAATAGGGGAGAAATAACACGCTGTTTCTCAGCTTTTCCTCTTTTTTTTTGCTTCAGAAGGCAGTCAAACCACCTTGCTCTCTCTGGGATGTCTGCAGCCCAGTAGGTAAGAGAGCAAACACCTCCCATAGTGAAGGGGATTTATTCCAGCCATTTGGTTTGAGTCGAATGGTAGATCTCGGAAAACATGCTTTCCATTCATAAAAAGAAAAAAACAAAAGGCACCCTCAGTGTCATCCTCTGGAGTCTTGAAGGCCATGTGTCACACACCCTTACTTTGTAGGTCTTGCTTCTATAGACCCTATTTTTCATTCCTAGAGATTTATTGTCCCAGTGAAGCAGCAGTCTGGATATGCCTCTGCAGTGGAAATGTAGCCATGTATTTGCTAAGAACAAGCTTGTGGTTTACCAGAATATTTCTGTTTCCTTCTGAGGTTTTCAGCTAATGAAGGGGAATTTATCCAGTACATTTATTGACATTAAAATAAGAGTTGCAGTCCATAAATAATCCCATTGTTGTTTTAGTTTGCAGTTTAAAACATTTTGTCAGCAACATTGTCATCTACTGTGACTCAGCTTGTGTTTTTGCTCACAGTATCAGAGCAGCTTGCTGGCAATGCAGGCATACGTTCCAGCTGTTCCTACCAAGGAGGCTTCAAAGGAAATTTCGAAAGCATTCCTGAGCTTTTCAGCACTGAGCACATCTGATCCTGAGGATGGAGACAAGTTCACAGTCATTGCTCTCTTGACATCTATGAAGATAAAAGCACAGCGCCCGGACTGATTTCTGGGTTCATAGAACCTCCCACCAGTGCAGAGCTGGGAGAGAGCCTGTGAGGAACAGATGATGTGGCAGCATAAGGGTCACCACCTCTCTTTCACCCACAGGCATTCAAAACAGCAAGCCAGCTCTGAAAACGCATCAGTGCTGGCCAGAAGGGTGTCGCGATTAGGCTGAACACAGGGTGCAAGTTATCTGTTAGCAACTCCCAGGAACGTTCCTGCCCCTGGCCCCTCTCCAAAGGAGCCTTCGTAGACAGAAAGTGTTGTCGTCTTGATAGTGGATCCCCGTGTCAGGAAAAGACTGCAGTGCATCGAGGCACGCTCTGTACCGTCCCAGCATGTGTATCTTTAAATCTGCATCCCAGGGTGCTGACGGGTGCTTTCATCTCTGTCATTCAGAGTTATCCTTTGCGAAAGGAAGTCCCTCAGCACAAGGAAGAAGTCAGGTCTTCAGAATAAAGGCAACAAAGAATTAAGCTTGTAGTGGCTGTATTATCTTATTTTAATGAAATAAAAGAAAAAATATAAGTTAGAATTTCTGTACAACCTCCTCTTTGCTAGCAGTATATGACACTAAATTAGATTTGATTTTCAAAAGGTTGAATTAATAGATTTTCATGAATTCTAGACTCACGAAATGTTTTCGACTTGATTAGTTGAAACTTTTTTTCCCTTCTTGGTGGGCTGGGTTTTTTGATCAGCTAAGACTCCTCCAGATTTTTAAAATCTGTTTTGAAAAATAAAAGGAACCACACAAGAAGACACTAGTGCTACAGACTTGACCTCCAAAGTTCCTTTGTCTGCATGACCAGTTAACTGAAAAAAGGATGTTTATAGTGACGTGCTTTGAATAAACTATGTTCAGAAATTTCTCCTCCACAACGTGATGTTCAGTGGCATGGATTACACAAGAGTGTAAATATACGTTAGCATCACTAGAGTGTTATCTTGCTGTAAAATGCTCAATAATCCGGAGGCACTTCAATGGATTATACCAGACTTGCTTGTAAAACTTGCTTACATTCAGCTCAGCCCTTCCCAATGCACTTCTCTAGGTATTTACCTACGGTGTTCAGCCTGCTGGCTGCGATTCAGCTGGTATTATCTGTCAAGAGGACAAGTTTGACACTCAAGAGGTGAAGCAAAGAAATAGGCAGGTATTTAAATAGACATATGAGCCAGCAAACAGGAGTGGTTTTAATATTAGTAGCATTTTAATCTTGTTCTCTAAACAAAAGAGGATTTACTTATTCATGGCTCAAGAATTACAAATTAATGTGTGGAACTGGAGTTAGTACTGAGGACACTGGAAATTCATATGATTCAGTGTATTTATTGTTTTAATTGTTCATATTTCCTTTGCTTTGAGGGATTTGGTGTTTGAGATTAATATGATGGTCACTGCCACATCTGTCTTGGATTTCTTATTCCTCAAGAATAGCCCTAAGCAGAAAGCATTACAGAAGTCTCTCATTAGGAGAGAGTAGTTCCAGTTTTTGTGTAGCTGTAGATGATAAAAGGCACAGGTTTAGCACTGCTGCCTGAAAGTCTACCAGCACTGTTGGACTCGGTAGGTCCTGTGCAAGAAAGCCATTTCCAGGGAGACTTTGGGCACTTGTCTATCCCTCCTGATTAATAGTAAAATCTCTTTTTTTTTTCCACTATGAGCCACTTGTAGCAGACCTTTATTAGCAGAAATCCTTATCAGATTCGGAGATTATATTCCCATGGCATGTTATGATGTTGCAATCTTTGAATCCCAAAGTAATCCTCAGTTCCGTGGCATTACCTGAAAACTTCAAAGGAGGGAATATGAGGCTTGGCTATGCTTATACAAACAGTCTACCCTAGTCATCTATACAGTAAGCACCAGTACTCAGCCTTCGATGCCTGATCAACATGATGACAGAAGTGTGCAGAGCTTCATGATTTTTACCTGCTAACCTCTCTTGCCTCCCATACCCTGCAGACCTCAAATACAGAAACCGTGTGGAGCGATACCACAGTTGCCACTTGTGGTCTTTTGGTCCTCCTGTACCCTTCTCCCTCTTCCGACTTTACTTACGTGGAAGCAAGCTTGCTTGGAGAGACCCAGAGAACCTGAAATATATTTTACTTATGGCAAAAAAAGACGTCTTAAAGACATGCAATGTATGCAGCTGTAGATGTTTCTGAATACACAGGCAGAAAATTGAGAATGAGGTTACTATTTGTGTTAAGATTAACTATAGCTCAAATAATGTCCTGCAGCAACGACAATCAGAGTCCAGTTGCACCTCTGAAGACACTGAGAAAAGATAAACCCCAAAGAGATGGCTCATCTAGTACTTAGGTTTCAGGTGATTTAACAGCTGTTCATGTGTAGTGTCCATCACTCAGTCACTCACAACAATATTTCAGACCTGTAAAAACAGGTCGAAAGGGACTAAGAAAATTAATGGAACAAGCTATTCTGTATCTTCGCTCACGATAGCATTATTTTTGAAACAATAAAACACTTGGGGATAGGATGGTGAATTCTTATGGCTACATTCAGCAGTTGTGCCCTTTCTGAGCAAAGGCTTAAATATTGACTCACCTCTGGTATATCAGGAATCTGTTTCACAACGATAATTTAGTTCCTTAATTATCTGCAATTGATTTGCATAAGAGTCATATTGAAATTATTATATGACATAAAAACTGTCAAACACTGTTAATTTAAACAAGTTTTTAAATCAGCCAGTCTTAAACCAACTGTACATTATATATAATTCGATAGCAAAACAAAAATATTGTGCTCCTGAATAAAATTTTTTCCTATTGGCAGGCACATGGAACAAGTTCATCTTATATACGCCAATTTACAAATATGTCCAATAATAGTAGAGGGAGCAACTGTTCCACAGCTCTGCCAGTGTTTGTCAGACAGACTGACAGTAGCCACATCATTAATCTCATGGTATATTAGAAATAAAGTCACTGGAATGGAATGGTGTCAAAGGATAAATGTTTCCCCTTTTGAAAATAAACTTCTCAATTTCACCTCATTGTGTTGTCTTCCCCACCCCCTCGCTCCCCCCCTTTTCCACCCGCCCTGCTGTAAATCCTTTGGTTTCACCTGGCATTTAGGTAACAGTAGGAGACCAATATCCTATGTCAGAGCTCGTTCTACAGTTATCAGTTTAGCATACCCTCAAATCCCCACAAGCGCTGTGCCAAGACCAATCCTTTCTCGGAGAGGTTAAACATATGCATTACATATTGAAACAATGTAAGTAGCATGTAATTAGTGCTGTTTATGCATTCTCACTTTAAGTTATACTTTAAAACCTATGATGTTTTTCAAGGCACTTAATGTTAGAGAGACTTAAATGAGCATTCATCTTGTCACTTCTAACTTTACTCATAAATAGCACTTTAAACATATTTGAATGGTTTATTCAGTTAGATCCCGCAAACCAACATACGCATTCTTCTCTTAGAGGATACAGTTCTTAATAAAACGTCCTTTAAAATTATAAAACCTGTGAACGCAGTAATTAAATTTACAAACAGTGTCATCGACGACTTTAACAAAAGATGTTTAAGGGGGGGGGGGTATTGGGGGACCTTTTTTCTGTCCTCTTCCCTCCCCCCCACACACCCTTTTTCCCCTTTTTTAAAGTCTTGTTCCGTAAGGATTATAGCTCCCCCGCTGTTTGAAAAAGATAATTTCACTTGTAACACTAATAACTTGAGCAGGGAGAAGGCTGGCTGGGTGAATGGAATGCACTTCACTGCACATCTTGGCTTCGCTAGAAATCGGAAACAGATGGTCCTTGCGGCTGGCTTCCCACTCGGGCCCGCTCAGTGCCAGCCTGTGGTCGTTGGCTGGTTGCTGCTGGCACTGTGTGACTTGAACATAGTAGGACAGTGGCAAAAGAAATCAAGTCTTTTTCATTGAGCAGCAAACTGTAATGAAATTTGACAGATCTGACATTCTATACCCAACATCTAGTTAGAATATATTAACCTTTTCGTTTTCTTGAGCTACTATCCTACTAGTTATGAGTCCCCTTATTAGAGTTTTGCAGTGGCTCCGGAGATGGCAGGAAAGCAGTATCTTATGCATGCTCTCTAATGTTAGAGCTAAAATAAATACTTCAAATAGTAAAGGAAATGCAGAGCTTCTGTCTCCTCCCAGGTTCTTACACAAAAAAGTTAGTAATAGAAATAATGGTTAGACAATTCTGCTACTATTTCATTCTAGGATGAAAAAAGAAAATAATAGTATGGTGATATTCCACCTGCGTTTACTCAGTAAGACTATTTTCTGGGTACGTCTTGTATCCCCACCTCGGTGGGGTAAGGCTACCTTTGACCCAGCTCCATCAAAACTCAATTTAAGGTTTTCATGAATACTTTTATTTTCAATTCTATGACTTTGCGTTTACTTAGATGTTTTAGATTGGTCCAGGGCAGGAGAACTCTTTTCCTTCTGAAGGCTTCTCCCAGTTATGACCTTGACATTAGCTCTTTTCCAGATCAGTCCCTGTTGAGTCTGTCCCAAGAGGTCGTGTTGGCTGTCACACAGGCCTTGAGCCAGCAAAGTGCGTGCTCCTAGGGGACAGGTACCTTGTCCAGATGAAAAGGGTGTTGAAATATTGTGCCGAGTTATGATCCCAGATCAGAAATAATTGGTTATATTTAGACTTAAAAATAAATCTGGTTTATGTTCCTTTACATTTTGGGTTGACAGAGAAGAATTCTTACTTATTTTTAAAAAATTTTTGTATGTGTCACTCCTTCCCCTTCACTCCTTTCATCTGTTCCTCCTGTTTCTTTCAGACATGAAGTCACAGCACTGTCTGTGATGTCAGTGTGTTTCCATATTGACAGACCGTTCTGTCAGAAACAAGATCTTGATGCTTGTTTCAGATGAGGCAAAAGGGGAATACAGATGGCAAGAAGAAAATCAGAGGAGTGAGAGGGGAGCAGAGAGAAATACACACAGCAGAGCTACAGGGGGAAATGCAGAGTCCAAAGCCCCATCCCTGGAAACATTCAAGACCAGGTTGGACAGGGCTCTGAGCAACCTGATCTAGTTAGCAGTGTCCCTGCTCGCTGCGGGGGGGTTGGACTAGATGACCTCTAGGGGTCCCTTCCGACCCAAAACTTTCTATGATTCTGTGATACTTCATTATTCAAATACTGAACAAAAATCCCAGAAGATGTTTAGCTTGCAACAATTATTTCTGTCTTCTCGTTACTGAACTGTGCAGTAACACAAAAAGAGCCTTAAAAATGCTTAATGTTTCAGGCAGAAAGTATTATTCAAACTGTGGGTAAATTAAAACAGTTGATGTATTTTAGCACAGTTAAGCCAAGGAACACAGGAATTCAAGAAGATTTGGATCTATTCTCTAATCAACCAGAAAAATGAGGATAAAATGTGAAATACTGACTTGTTATTTTAAAAATCATACAGCAGAATTAAGACTCAAGAAAGGAACAGTGTCGAACTCTACGATTTAATTGCTATGGCAACCTGCAAAGCAGTTCTACAGAGTGGTTCTAGCAATTCTCTTGTACTATCAAAACAAATATGCTGAACACTAAAATTTAAAGAGAAATGGTCATTTAATGTGTTGTATTAACACATTTAAAAGTGTTATCATATGAAATGGGAATTTTAGATGTATTTATATTTATTATTTATATTAAATCTGCATCATATTGTAGCACTTGAAACTATTCATTTACGGATACGGAACTGGGGAGAGGACCTCCTAGTTTACAGGTCTGATCTACAGCTGATTTAATCTTATCCCACTCAAATTTACCAAGACCTGAATTAAAACTAGCAGGGTTTTTTTTTCTTACTCCCACTATTCTAACAACGTCATTCTAAAGCCTCACTCTAATGATCATTTGGAGTCTTCTACTAAGTTCCTGTCAGAACTTACTTCTAACCAGATTATACCTTTTTGCTCTTTGCAAACATTTTCTTCCAGTTTAAATAACTTTTCTATGTGGAGGAACTAGTGGTGGAATAAATACCAAAGCAGAAAAGCTATCACATTCTTAGCTTTCACTTTGCTATGCTACACAAGCCATAAATAACAACATAAATAATACACACATATAAAAATATCTATACTATATACACACATACAACATTTAAGTGTATATACACACAAATGTATGTATATAACTATGAAGGGATGAGATTGTGTCAGACCAAATTATATAACTGTAAAGAAAAATGTGAACTGACAAATGAGAAAAACATAGTTTTATAGACTATTTTCACTGCTTGTGTTGAGATAAAGGTCAGTCAGTTGTGTTGAAATGTCATATGGATATGCATAAAAATGAGATGCTTATACATATAACTATCACAGGAATAATTCAAACAAGTTTGGGACAGGCAATTATGTCTAGTAGCAGCTAGAATACAAAGTACTTCAGGAAAAGGTGATTATAGCCAAAGTTTAAGACCTATAAATTCTGTTCACATCTCATAAACCAAGGATTTCTTTCCTTTGTGCCCTTCCCATTGAAATGGAACAATAATTCTCATGGCCACGAAACAGGCTCGAGTTTTTCTGACTCTAGTTGTCCAGTACCTTGTGGCATAATTCCATGGCTTAATTATAAATTTGCTCTTATAAATTTCAAGATCACTTACAACTAACTGGATTCCTTTTGATATGAGAAATGGGAAACAAAATCTTCTACTCCACCTTCCCAATCTGTGCTAGTCATTATTTCTCTCCAGACTACCATGTAGTTTCTTATTCATCCACATTTGAAACTAAACACTTAAAGTATTTTCAGCCTCCTCTCCTGTGAAAAACTTTGTGGTTTCTAACTATTTTTTCACCAAAACCACTACCTTTTTTCTTGCAAAACAGTAACCAGATCATAGCAATGCAAGTAAATACAAGTCTTATTTTTCTATAATGGCATATTAACCTTCCCCTACTATTCTCCATCCCTGTGCAATCTAACATTTTCTTTATTCTTTGGGACACATGCCAACAATGAGCAAGCTTTCATCTCAGCTCACTGTTGAAAATTATTCTAGGATGCAACCAGACTGACTTGCAAGTGTGTTTCAGACATATTCGAAGATGGAGGTCTGCTGCATTGCCACCCATAAAAAGCAGTTAGCAGTTGCTATTGGCATGAAAATGTCAATATTCTTCAGCCAATCACAGTGAAAGTGAACAGCAGAGCTATTTCTTTAACAGGTATTTGAATTGAATATCTGGGTTCCACTAAACTAGACAGCTTTGTCACTTGATCTCTGATACATTATGTATTACACCAGAGTTTCATTACTTAGAAGGATATTGGAAAGATACAGCCAATGAAACTACAATGCGCTACACTTGCAGAGTAGCATGTATGTTTGTCTTCATCCCCTCCCCCCAGCAAACAAAAACAGAACTCAGATTTGCTTTTGTCATTGGGGAGGCCAAGAAAAATCAGATTTTGCTACTGAGGAAGTAGATGATTAAGGTGACAGAGCTTAACACATGCCATCCATGTGCACTGACCTACCATGACTTACCATACCAAAATTAAGAAGTTACAGTTTAAACTGAATTGCCAGCTGCTGTGCACACTAACTGAAAACTTATTTTGAGACAATTTATCTAACAAGTGTCTCCTTAATAGCGGCATTAGCACTGTTTTATCATCACACCATGTTCTTTAGAGGTTGTTGATTACACAAATGACTCAAAATTTGGCCATATCACTATCCTCACATGGTGATGAAACCAACTCATCATCCATGCTACAAGCTCTAATTTCTCTAGCTTCTTTTATACCAGGATCATCCAGTTCACTGTTAGTAAACATAGCTCACCGAACTGATTTACCATGTGCATAAACAGCTGAGTTAGAATAGAGGAAGGGAGGGTGAAATAGTTGGACCAATCAAGTGGTTGGAATGAGAGTATAATTACCTCTGAGCAGCAGCATTGCTACCTGTCAGTTTAAGCAGTGTGCAGAATTAGAAAGTTAGTTAGCAAGCTGAAGATGTTTTTCAGTACTTTCGAAGCCACTGTAGCCTTGCTTAAACAAACATAACAGATTAACAGCCTGACTATAGGCTTTGGAAGAATGAATGTCCTTCTGGCAGTCATTGCTGGTAAATAGAAAACCTGCCTATCTGATAATTGTTATCCAGTTATCTGATCTCTCTGACACAATTATCCAAAGCCAATGCCCAGGTTTCAGTGCAGAACTGGGGATTACAATCTGTATACTCAGACTGATTAACTGGCACGAATCCCATCAGCCCCACTGTCAAGGCTACCTCAGTGAAGCCTACTTCATCATGAGCAGTTCACTGTGTTCCATTCAGTAACTCAAATTATATCAGCGTCGTCTTATTCAGAAATCAAACATTAAAAATTTAAAAGCTCTCAGGTCTACAATTCAGACGGCCACCTTATTTCAACTGCCATGGGCTTTGAACCTTCAAGGACTGCAAAACATGCATGATCTGAAAAATAACACTAATAGAAACCTAATGTTGCTCTTGCGCAGTTCCTTGAGGAATTCAATGTGAAATAGCCCAAGAATCAAGAAAAAGCTACATCTTAATTTCATTAAAAATTAAGCATCATTACAGAACCAACACCAAAACAGCATTAACTGAAGGCAGCATTTCTGAGCATATGAAGTAATAGTTTTCACTGACAGAGGTATGTTTCAGTGTTTGCATGTACACCTATATTCTTTCTATTTATACAAACAAAAACAGCAGCTCAACTTGTAATATACCATATATTATATCAAACTTCAGAGAATACAGCCTTACTTATGAAAACACGGGAAAGCTGTATCACACTACTTTTAAATTGCACCAGAGAAGCATATATTTACTACTAGCAGTCATTAAAACATACACTATAAGTGCCTCAGTAATGGCACCCTTAAAGGGATAAGGCTTACATTAGTCAAGAATCAGTATACAAAATAGCTTATTAAAAACTGAGAATCTATCTTACTTCCCTGGTTAAATAACAAAAAAAAATTACATAAAATAGGATCCTGTAATAAGAAAACTCAGAAAAAAAGCAAAAGAACAAGATACTGCAAACTAAGTTTTTAAAAAATCTCACGATATTCCCCGGAACAGTTGTCAGACTTTGAGAATTCCGGTCTCAGCTGTGTAGTAGCTTTTACTTATCAACTTTCAAGGCACTGATTCACTAGTATATTCTAAAGAACTGAGGGCTGCATTTAAAAAGTAATTTAGAAACAGTTATGAGAACGTTAACATTACAGTGGCTGCCATTAAAAAACAGAACTTTGCAAACTCACCATGTACTATCCAACACACCAGAACTGTCGTCTGTTTCAATTCGGAGAAACTGTTTCAGCATGTTTCAGCTGCTACTGTGGCAGCTATTTAAAAAAATCAACAGAAAAGATTTAATGGGACCACTTTGCAACACAATATTGAAGTTGCTAAATAGAAGTAAACTTTATTTTTACTTCTAATATACACAACATGCACAAAACCATAAGTCAATGTAAGTTTTACTGCTTACTTCAGTGAAAGTAGAGTTAGACTCAGCCCTCCGAAACAGAGCACAAAACCGTTTTAGGTTCATATTGAGAAATCCACTAGGAAAGCTGATTTTTCAAGCTGAATGCCCAACACCTTTTGGACCCCTCTGAAAATTCTTGTGGTATTCTGAATAAATTGATTCACTGGGAGACATAAAGAGCCTAGATTTGAGGGAAGCACATAGTACTTGGTCCACTGTCCTCAGCATAAGCAGAGAGAGGCTTTTTCCAAAAGCAGGAAGCCTTTGCTTCCCACATGCTGCAGC